>Ga0233377_1000012_pt1 | contig 282337 bp, 236 predicted proteins | sample ElkDunMinimDraft_6_FD_191540 | JGI IMG/M metagenome (GOLD analysis project Ga0233377, IMG submission 191540) | Fecal eukaryotic communites from dung pellets of Tule Elk in California, USA - Elk Dung E36 | ecosystem: Host-associated > Mammals > Digestive system > Large intestine > Fecal...
CGTCGCTGGAGCCGCTGCCTGTAAACTTCACCGTCAACGGCGCCGTCCCGGATGATACTGCCGGCGTGGCAACCGCAACCGGCGCGGAATTCGTCGGAACGGACGTACCGCTCTGGATAATTGACAGCCCCGAAATGCTTGCCCTGTCCTTGGAGGAAACCATGTCGAGGTTAAGCACCCCGTCGGAAACAACTACGTTCTCGAAGCTCAGCACCAGCGGCTGGTTCCCTCCCTCTACGAAGATATCAAAATCATCCTTCACCAAGGCCCCTTCCAGCCGGATGTCGAACACACGCCTTCCGGCTGTTGCCGTAGGCCCGCCCTTGCCGAAGTACAGCTCGTTGTGGTAGGTCCTCACGATGTACGTACCGTTGGGTACTGGTACAGCATAGCTCAGGTTGAACGCATTGCGCTCGGTCTGGAACAGCGGATCCGTACTCGCCCCGGGGTTCGAGTGCCGGTGGGACGTGTTGAAATACACTGGGCTACTTTCCTCACCTACAAATTCGTTGAGCTCATAATTGACATTACCCACGCCACCTGTGTTCAGGTAGGCGGCAAATTCAGGCACCTTACCTCTTCCTCTTAAGGAAATTTCTTTTTTACTAGTATGATTGTACTCTACCGATAAAAGAGCATTTGACTCAACTTTGCTTCCCACATATTGGATCTCAACGTCTTTTGCGGTGTTGGACTTTATCAGCATGCTCGGCCGGTTTCCAGAGACGATGACAAAATCTGTGGCATCCGGACCAGTGATCACTATATTTTTGATGAATACTGCCTGATTACCCCCTTGTGCTTTGAGGTTAATGGTTGAAATTTCTCCTTTATTAAAGTAAACAGGTGAGGAGGACTCCAGTGACCCTGCCACAACAGCATTTCCTTTAGGATTATCAACGCCGAATACCTCCATATTTTTTTGCGTTCCGTTGCCTGACACAGGGGAGCCTGCTGCTATAAACACCCCATTTCCTGAGACGATAGCCTGGGTTCCGTGGCGGGGATAATTAAGCGGACTTCCTTGATTCCATTTTTGCAAAACGGGATCATAAATTTCTGTGATGCCTAAGGCTGCGGTAGAATTAGCTATTTCTCCTCCTATGACCATTAGTTTTCCTTCAAAATTGGCAACTGCAGCTGCCGCACGGGGCGTCGGAAGATTTTGGGAAACCGGAAGTGTGGACCACAGCTGGTCTGAGAAATCAAAAACATCAACTTGGGGAATTACAGGAGTAAAAATACCTCCAGTACCCCCTGTGTGTCTTCCTGACACCGCATATATTCTATTTCCTATTACCGTTGCGTGAAAATGATCCCTGGCATTTGGCATAGCTGGAAGTACCGTCCAAGTTCCGGTTGAAGGATTGTATTCATCAAAGTAATCGACATATCCGCCACTATGTCCTTTAGTATTTCCTCCTAGAATATATAATTTATCATTGTACACCACCAAGGCAGCAGAACCTCTTCTTCTGGCCTCAGGTATTGGTGGGCCCTGTAACCATTTTTCATGCACGGGATCAAACATCCATATGTTTTCTGCAGGAATTTCATTGGGATAAGTATTCGTTCTAAAAGCACCAATCACCCAAATCAAGCCTTGGTACTCTACAGCCTGAAAATGATTAAATTCATGGGGAGCAGAATTTGCTAATGCATACCATCTATTTGAAGAATAATCATACACGTCTATTGTCTTGGCGTTTTCTCGGCCACCCATCAAATAAAACTTATTGCCGGCTTGAACAAAGGAAGTCTCGTGACGTGCAGTATATTCCTCATTTTCATCCTTGTCGATCCAGGCCTCTTCTAAGAGTTGGGGTAAAATTGTCCATTTGAAATTAAAAGAAACGGCATCTGAGGATACATTATCCGAATCATCTACTTTGATCGTCACCATATAGGGGCTGTTGGCAATCGCATCCTGATCTACAGTACCGTAAATGGTCCCATTGGTAGGCTCTATGCTCACTCCCTTCGGAAGACCTACAGCGCTGAATCTTAAGTTCCCATCACCACCCGAGGCGATAATCACCAAACTGCTGTTCAGGGGATCTTCCACCCTATTCGTCTGATCAGGTATAGGATTGGTTATCACAATCGGGGTTTGGATCGGCCTTCCGATGATCTCAATACCATTAACCAACGGATTTTCCACCTTTTTATTAAAATTGATATTAAGCACTCCGTCGGTGACTGTAACCTTAAAACTTTCCATACCTCCACCCAGATGGCCATACTTAGCGGACAAATCCAAATTTGTCAAAACTGTTTTCGTCTCAATCGCAATGTCAAATGTCCTTTTGCCCGCTTCCGCAGTTCCGCTATAGCTATTACCCATGTAAAGATTGACCGTATACTCCCCAGCGGGAAGGGGAACCTCATACTGCATACTGGTTGAACTGTTGTTATACCGTTCAGATTTGAATAATCCGAGGTAAGTTTGACCGTCAATATAGGATGGAACAGAGGAATGTCGTTTTTCAATAGGGAAATTCGGGTTGGGTGCAGCAGTCCCTACATTAACACTGAATTTTCCGTTTGAGAAAGCACCACTGGTGTTGTTTGCCATCCAGTCCACGCCACCGTCAGTTGCCGCGAGCATAGCCCCCCCCGCATTGATCCGCAATAAAATCTCTTCGGCTTCGACTACATCAACTTTAAAACTCTGTTCAATAAAGAGTCCATTGGGATTGGTCGCCCTTATGGTAATCTGACTGCTGATAACATCGTTAGGAAAATCAAGCGTAAGTAAGTTCCCGGAAATCATAGCGCCTATCTGGGCGTTGGTATTCCCGGCCACCGTGTAACTTACGCTGCCAGCTCCTTGATTCCATCCAAAATACTCCTCAAGATTAAGGGTGTAATTCGGGTCATCCATGATCCTTTCGATATCCGAAAGAGGCCTCAAGACATAAGGTTGCTGTCCGGAAACGCGGAAATAATCCCAAGTCCCCAGAAATTCTTTTCCTTCTTCAAAAGAGGATCCAAAAACCCCTACCGCCAAAGGCGTTGCGTTTTTTGTAAGGGCATCTAAAACTACCCCCGAAGGCTGCATCTTGCCCAAACTGCGTACTGATCTCTCCCCAAATCTAAACATAGGTTCTACTGTACCTTCAGTGGGTGAAACTTTGAAAATCAATTCGACGATTTCAGTAGGTGTGGGACGGTCAGCCACGTTAATTGGCACAGATAAAACAGAGACATTGGGAATGTCGTTTTTTTCAAAAGATGCAGTAACCTGCGATTTAGTAAGGACCAGTTTGATAAAATTACTTTGGGTTCCATCCCCTATCTGAATACCTATTTCCCCATTACCGTCAAAATTATACAGTTGACCGGGCGCAGCCATATTTAGTAGACTGGAACTGATGATGTATTCTCCTGTTTCTTGGCTGACGTTTACGCCAAATTGAAAACCCTTCTTTTGGCTGTTGGCTGTTCCATTAGCAGTACCGCCGGTCAAAGCAATTTGGATAGCACCAGCTGTTCCCCCAAAAATGTCGTTGGGAGAGGGACCTTCATTAAGAACGTCCAGCCAATTTAACCAATTTGGATTGGGATCACCATTGTTCATTAACCCGGTAAGTCCCAAGCCTAAATATCCATGTTGCCTCCCGTCTTTATCCAGTTGGTTGGAAAACAGCTCGTTGTTAACCGGCAAATTCTGGGGACTGCCCAATTGAAATGGATCCTGGTCGTCCGGAATCCCATCCCCATCATCATCTGTATCATTCAAGTCGGAAATAAAATCCTGATCGTAGTCATTGGGAACAGAAGCTCCAGAACAAGGGTCGGTTTGGTTTTCAATCTCATCCTGATTCGAAAACCCATCATTGTCATAATCCGCCAGAGGATCAAATCCCGGTTCGTCCTGCCCAATACAAAACAGGTTATCTACAGGGGTGAGCACCATGACACGATTGTCCAAGGTGGCAACCCAAATGGTACCCGGGAATACTTCATTATCTCCCAAACAGTCTATCCCCAGCGCATTTCCTCCATTCATGTTCCATTTGTCCGTCTCAAGATTCTTCTTAGAACCATCAGGATTAAGTGTCAGCAAATGCAAAAAACCTTCATTTCTTCCTATTACCAAAGCCCCCTTTAAAGCTCCATTAAAATTTGACGCAGTATATTCGTCAATACCGTTACTGTTGTTTTTGAAAACGGTAACGATGCTGGGCTGTCCCCCATTGGGATTATTGTGGGTGGGGGATCTGAAATCTGCCTCCGCAGAATTAGCCAATTGGGGAGGCACGGGAGGCCAATTCACGGGTAGGGAGGTACTTGCATAAGTCGAAAAGCCGGGATCACCTGGAGCTACAGGCTTTAATATCTGGGTACGGAAGGAATCATTAGGAAGATATGGAGGAGTGATATTACTCCACGCGTCATCATCGCCAACAAATTTGGTGAAAAGTCCCGCTCCCCCAGGTGAAAAGGGGAAGGGATTACCTGATGCATAGCGTTTACCAGGATTTGCCCGTATGGGGTTGGGATGTCCGCCGTAAAAAGATCCAAATGAATAAGAATCCAGATTATTCGTCACCAAAAGGAGGTGGTCTTGATTGTCTACATACTCGCCACTTGCAGATGGTGATGAAGCATTTCCTCCGGGTTCGTTGACCAAATACCTATTATTCACCAAATTAGCATTACCTTGATGCTCAGGCAATCCACCCCAGTTTACATTGGCACCATTATCGGTCACAAAAACCTGGTTTCTTTCAGTAACGACCAGATCATAGGCATTGCGGTATCCGGAGGAGAAAATCTGCACAGGTCCACCTGGAATCAACATGGCCATATTGAGACCATCATTGCCACCGAACGGATCATTGACATCAATTCCATTGTAACTGGCGTGGTTCGGATCATAGATGCCATTTACATTCGCCCTTGTCGGATCGTCCAGCGTGGGTAAATCATATAGATAATTTCGTCCAGAAGCAGGGTCAACTTTAACTGAAAGCGAGTTTATCGCGTTTAGATCTACGCTTAACACCGCAGCGGAAAGTGCATATTCGGATATAAAGGCAAAATTCTTGGAGGGAGATCCTGCATTGGTCAGTCCACCGCTAGCTACCAGTAGAAAGGGTTTTCCTTGGATGGTGGTCAGCCTTACCGCATTCGTAGAATGATTCTCCTCGGATCTGGGTAAACCCCGAACCAAATCCACCACATCCCAACTGCTTCCATTCCATGTTAATCTCGTGATAACTCCAGAGTTTGTATCTAGAGCTTTATCCCCACTTGGCCCCCCCCACTTAGGATCACTTGAAGTCACGTAAATGACAGGGTTGGAAGCCGTACCACCCACGGTTAAGCCTGTTGACTGTCGGGTATTTCTGCTATCAAAAGCAGGCTGGCCATTGTCATCATGATTGGGAATGGACTTAACTCCGGTTAAAGACTCCAAGGCAACGACTTCATATTGATTTCGATCTGACTGGAAAACAGTGAGAATCTTTATTTCACCATTAAGTTGGGCTACATAGAGCCGCCCATCCGGACCAAACTTTAAAGAAGAACCGGAGGAAATGCCTGGAAAGTTTTTGAAGTTTAGAGAGGATTGTTCAAAACTTACATTTTGAGAAACTGCATTTTGGGTTCCAACTAAAAAGCATATTAGGACTAAAAATAATTGGGGTATTAGACTTTTCTTCGCCACGGTCTTCAATGATTTAATTTGTAATGGAAAACAGACTACTGTACGGCCCATTTTCAAGTAACTGTCGAGGTCGTGAGATAACCGGTTCCGTATGGGGAAAACCGAAGGGTCCTATTGAAGGGGTTATCCTTTTCACAAACCATTGACACTCCCCTATGAATAAAAGTAGGTGGAGTTTTCTAAGCTGCTCAAAAATAGTGGGGGAGTCCCGTAAGTAAAAAGATCTTACAAAGACACATTCCCCTAATAATTCTTAATTCGTTTTCTTTGGTTTAAAATACATATAAATGTATAAAAATAAATATTGTCTGCAAGGGAAAAAAAAATAAAAAAAATCACCTTATGAAATTGCTCCAATAGGAAGCTTTTATGACAACTTCCTATTGGGCCACTATGACCATTTCTACCCTTCTATTCTTCACTCTTCCCTCCTCCGTCTGATTACTGGCGATGGGCTTTGTGCCGCCCCATCCGGCAATCCTTATTCTTTCAAAATCTACTCCATGATCCACCAATACCTGCCGAACAGCAGAGGCCCTGTTCAGGGATAGCTCTTTATTTAGCTGCGAATTCCCCACATTATCTGTGTGCCCTTCCAAAAGGATCCTTATCCTTGGGTTATCACCAAGAAAATCTGCCAGACTTTTGATCAGGGTTGTGGAGTTTTCATCCAGCAGTTCCGCGGTACCTCTTTTAAACAAAACCTCCTCCAGCACCATGCTTACGCCCTTTGTAGCTGGCGTCATCATGATTGGGTCATAAAGTTTATCGAGGTTGGGAGATTTGATCCTGAGAGGCAAATAGCCAGGGGAAGTGATCACCCATTCTTTTACCGAATCCAGATCCTCAACAAAATGGTCTTGGTCACCCGCCCTTTCTTCGACCTGGATAGTTGCTCCCTGAAAGTCAGTCATTTCAATAGCATAAGCTATAGGCGCCAAGGTATTGATGTCCAACACGGTCAAGACTAAGGCAGGTACGGCCGCCTTCTCCTTGGTTTTGGTACTGTCTATCGCTGTCACATCTGGATCTGGTACTGGCTGCGGTTCCTGAACATTTTGCCTCTTGATTTCCACCGATTCAATTGTTTTTGCCATCACTTTCTCATCCAAAGCTTCTTCTTCCGAGATCTTTGGTACAGAGGATTCGGGGACAGGCGTTTGCATCGGCCGAGTTATTTCCACAAGGGATTGGCTGGATTCTGTCGCTATCTCTTCAGGCTGTGCCGCGTCGGCTTTAGGGATTTGAATGGCAGCTTGTATTATTTGAAGATCTCCATAACCTTCACTGTTTTGGGTGGTAGTGAAAATTGCCAGATTGCTTTCTCCATGCAAAGGAAGATAAGCCAGTTCAGCACCTATTGTATTTCCCTCAGATAGGGGTTGCGGTGCGCTCCAGTTTTCCCAGCTTTGGTCCAAGCGCTTTGCATAGTATATGTCTCTTCCCTGGGTACTGCCATGACCGTTGGTGCTGAAAAATAGCCATTGCTTATCCGCGGACAAATAAGGCGTCATCTCTTGTTGGTAGCTATTGACGGCCGGTCCCAGGTTCTGTGGGGCAGACCACTTACCCCCATCTCTTAAAAAACTAACATATATGTCTTCGTTCCCGTAAGATCCGAAGGATTCCAGAGAAAGAATCAAGATCTCTCCTGATGGTGACAATCTTCCACTGAAATGTGCGGATTGGTTTCTAAAGCTCCCAATCTCCAGCTGAGCTTTATAAGTCCAAACATTGTCCGTCAGTCTATACTGGTGGATGCCCTGTCGTCTATCTCTACCGTCATGGTACACCAAAACGTTTTGATCATCCATAAAACCTACCACCACATCATACCCTGATGTAGATAATTGCGGGATTTTTACTGGAGTTTGGAATTCTTGGTCTTCAGACACAGTACTTTTCCATACATCACCCGGGTCTGAATTTCCGTTGTGAAAGGCGAGGGTATAATACAGTTCGCCGGAAGGGGAAATCACCGGATGCTGCTCATCATACGGCGAATTGACGGACGAAAGCGAGACTATTTCCTGCGCCGAGGCAGGGTTTAAAGTAGAAAAAGCAAGCATACCAAGTACGCTTGCTTTAAAAAATTCAAGACTAAATAGTTTTTTTTCAATCATTTTTATTGATCCAGTACAATGGCAAATACCAGGGGAGCCACAATGGTAGCATCGGACTCGATGATATATTTGGGCGTATCCGCACCCAATTTTCCCCAAGTTATCTTCTCGTTGGGTACTGCGCCGGAATACGAGCCATAGGAAGTCGTAGAGTCCGAGATCTGACAGAAATATCCCCACAAAGGCGTTTCCGGCCGCTGAAGATCCTGATGAAGCATCGGAACTACACAGATGGGGAAATCCCCGGCTATGCCTCCCCCTATCTGGAAGAAACCGATAGTGCTGTCATTTGTTGCATTTTCCGTATACCATTCCGCCAAGAACATCATATACTGAATACCGGTCTTTACCGTATGCACATTCTTCACGTCTCCAGAAATACAGTGCCCCGCAAACATATTACCTAACGTGGAATCTTCCCAGCCTGGTACGACTATCGGAAGATTTTTCTTGGCCGCCTCCAATAACCAGCTGTTTTTGGGATCAATTTGGTAAGCACCTTCCAATTTGCCAGAAAGCAATATCTTGTAAAAAAACTCATGTGGGAAGAAACTTTCCCCATTTTGGTCTGCCTTAACCCATTCTTCCAAAATGACATTTTCTATCCTTCTCATCGCTTCCATTTCCGGGATGCAGGTGTCGGTCACGCGGTTCATATGGCGATTGAGAAGGTCTTCTTCTTGGGCTGGGGTCAATTCCCTGTAATTTGGGATTCGCTCATAATAATCATGCGCCACTAGGTTAAAAACATCTTCCTCCAAGTTGGCGCCTGTGCAGGTGATAATCTGGACTTTGTCCTGACGGATCATTTCAGCTAATGAAATCCCCAATTCTGCTGTGGACATGGCTCCAGCCAAAGTAATCATCATCTTTCCGTTGTTGTCCAGATGAGATTTGTACCCTTCAGCAGCATCTATGAGAGAAGCGGCATTGAAATGCCTAAAATTGTGTTTTAAAAATTCCGTGATCTTCATGATAGACTTTTTATTTATTCCAATACAAACTTACTTATTTATCTAAAACAAAAAACCCGGCAAAAACCGGGCTTAATAATATAATTTATTGCCTTCGGGCGCTTTTATTTGCTTTCGGGAGCTGGCGCTGCTGTTTTTGAGGTTTCATAGCTTTTGTTGATCCCTTCAGATACAGATTTGGTAATATCCAAAGCCTCATTGGCGTACCATACCCCACCACCTCTGGTATAAGATAGTATCATTTCCAATTCATTGTCCTTGGCATAATCTTTCAGATATACCTGAATCCTGTCATAGACCTCGTTGTAAAGTTTGTTCTCATCCGCGGAAAGTTCTTGCATGATATTGTCTCTGTAGGTCACCAGGTTTCTTTCTTTGGTTACCAGTTCCTCCTCTTTCGCCCTTGCCTGATTCATGGTCATGGTGTTGGCGGATTTTTGGAAGTTGGCTACTTCTTGCTCAAAACCCTTCGCCCTATTAGAAAGCTCTCCCTCAAACTTCTTTCCCTTCTCTGCTATTTCAGCTGATTTCTCCACGAAATAGGTGTAGTTGTTGATTACGCTATCGGTATGGATATAGGCAATCTTTAAATCACTTATTTTGATTTCAGAGGATTCGCCGCCAGTACTCCCAGATGTAGCTGTACCGTTTTTACTGTCACAGGAGGAAAAAACAAGGGCTGTGATCCCCAAAACACCTAATACTCTACTGAATTTTTTCACGTTTATCTAATGGATTTTGTTCTATTCGGCGCAAATATAAACAATCTATTCTTTCTTCAAACCCCGCCGCCGGCTTTAAACGTTAAATCACGTTAAATGATACACGTTGAATTGGCTTAGATGAAATTTCGTTAGTTTTCATCATCCTCGAACTCTTCATCTTCCGATTGGAAGGCATACAAGGTATCGTCCAATTGTATGGTATCTTCATTAAATTCCTTGACAAATCGTGTTATCGTCTGTTCATCTATGATATCGAGGTTAAGCGCCGCGTCCAGTCCTACGCCGTAATCATGATTGGTATCTATATCTATAAATTCCTGAACCTTCACCTCCTCCTCTTCTTCCAGTTCCAAGATCATTTCTGTAATAAACAAACCAATTTCCTCCTCATCGGCAGAAAGGGGCTTCAGGTTTCCGTTTTCATCTTCCTCGTAATGGATCCCTTTAAAATTGGGAAACTTCTGGGCTGCCTTATGTTCCGCCAACTCATAGACCTCACTGGCATGGTGCAACCTTAATGTGTACAATGCCGCATCATAGATGACCTCCCTTCCCTCGTGCATCCCAATAAAATAAAAATTGACAAATTCATCTGAATTGTCCTCACTGGGAATCATCTTGTATGATTTTCCGGAAACGCGTAATTCTTGTTTTAGCGCCTCAATAGATTCTGTTGAAAATCCTTCGTTGTTATTTTGCATATTTATAAACTGGTTTGTAAGGGAAATCAAACATAAGTGATATATCAGTAATTATGATTTTTTCTTTAATTAATATTGATAATTACTTATGAAATTGCGATTTTTTGTCGAAATAAAAAAATGAACAGGCTAAAAAGATTGTAATTTTCAAGAGTTATTTTCCGAACCGCCTATTAAAACATTTCAAAAGAAGGAATCGGCATAATTTAGCGGGCTTTTAATTCTTACCCATCAACCGCCACAAATTGCCCGTCAAAAACGACCGTACCGTCTCTGTGCAGGGTTCTAACCTTTCAGTGAAACTCCCAGTAAGGAGTTGATCAGAGACAGTATCAAACTGAATAAAACAGCCCACCAAAATCCATCCACCACAAATCCTGGGATTATCTCCGCCGCGATAAGAACGATCACAGCATTGATCACCAGCAAAAACAAACCCATAGTCAACAGGGTTATTGGAATGGTCAAGAAGATTAAAATAGGCTTAATCGTAAGATTCAACAAAGCCAACAAAGCCGCAATGACAATTCCCGTCAAAAAATCCGCCACAGAAATCCCGGGCAATATATAAGCTGTAATAATTACAGCCAATCCGGCAACCACAATCTGGGCTAAGATACCCACTGCTTCCTTTGCTTTACTCATAACAATAGACTAAGATTTAACAACCAAGATAGATAAAATTCACTTCAAATAAAGCCCCATTTATGGATTTATTTGTGATCATCTACTCCATATAAGGGTGATCTTAAGGCACTAAATCCATAAATGAGGGGCAAGCGGTTTTTTGCCGCTGTCATTGCTCAACAAATTGACCCCATACCTACGCCGGCTTCCTTATCAAAGAGGTAAAATCCGGAATCTGACTCCCTTAACCTCACCGGAAAAACTTTCCCAAAACCTTATCTTTGAGGTTTTTATCCAAGAATGAACTACTTATTTAATATTTATTCACCTGCATGGGCGGAAAAATCATCCCCCACTTGACTTTACCAAACTAAATGCTTAAGTTGACAAGAAAAAAATTCAGCAATGAGAGAGTTAACAAGAGCCGAAGAGCAGATAATGCAGATTTTATGGGGAATTGAAAAGGGCTTTGTCAAAGATATCCTGGCCAAAATGGATGCCCCCAAGCCCGCGTACAACACCGTTTCCACCATTATCCGGATCCTGGAAAGGAAAGGCTTTGTGAAGCACAATACCTACGGAAAGTCCCACGAGTATTATCCCATCGTCAGTAAGGATGACTACCGGAGCTTCTCCATCAAAAATCTTTTGAGCGGTTATTTCGGTGGATCTTTTTCACGTCTGGCCTCTTTCTTTGCCAAAGACGAGAACCTTGATCTAAAAGAATTGGAAAAATTAATGGATGAGGTAAAAAACGATGTCAATGAAAGCTAATGGCTGAAATCATCAATTATATCTGGCAGAGCTCCTTTTGCCTCCTGTTTCTTTTCGGGGTCTACTGGTGTTTTCTTAGAGAGGAAAAAGCTTTTACTCTTGCACGGGCATTTATCTTAGCCGCCCCTGTTATGGCTTTGCTCTTTCCCCTTTTAGAAATTCCGGTAGACTTTGCCAAGCCTAGTATTTCTTTGGAAAACACTGATTTTCTTAAGTCTTTGGCCAGCCTACAGGAGCAAGAAGAGATTGTCGGAACTTTTGGTTTGCCGGAGTTCACTGTAAAAAGCTCCAAGCTTCCTCTCCTTATGGAGGTTACTGATTACCTGCTTCTGGGATACCTGGGTATCGTGTTGCTCTTGGGAAGCAGGTTGGTTTGGCAATTTTCACAAATCAACCTGATCCTGAGGAAAGGCTGGTACCAAACGGTGTATAAGCTAAAGGGAAGCTATTTTTTGGTACCCACTTTCGGCTTGGCTCCTGTTTTTTCGTTTTTTGACAAACTATTCTGGGATGAAACACAGCAATTGACGCAACAAGAAAGGGACCAGATCATCCAACACGAGTTGGAACACATCCGCCAGCGGCATTCTTGGGATATTCTTTATTATCAGTTACTCTGTGTCTTTTTCTGGTTTAATCCCGCCATCCATCTGATGAGGACAGCCTTAGTGGATACCCATGAGTTTTTGGCTGATGCCAATGTCCTGAGAAAAACAGACAACAAAGAATCCTACCGCAAGCTTATCGTTAAAATCGCTTTCCGGGGCTTGGATCTTCCCGTTGGAAATTATTTTATTCGATCTACAACGCTGAAAAGGGTTTTGATGATGAAAAAACCCAGCAAAACCAATTGGCTCAAGCTGCTCATGGTTCTCCCATTGACTTGTATGTTATTGGTACTGGTGTCCATGAAAACACTACCGGACTCCGAGTTCCTAAAGAGCTATCTACCGACCAATATCAGTTATCTACCTACCAACATTACCCCTATCAAACAGCAGATCCAAGCCGCCCATGATTCGATCGAAGTAACGACCAAAGTCAAGCGGATCAAGTCGCCTGTGCATTATGAGTATATCAGCGAGATGAAAAACGGCCAATTAACCGCGCAGTTTGGTGATTTACAATATGAAATAGGGGAAATTTCTGATAACAAGGAATACCTGAAGGTACTGCAAATGCTTCAAGTCTTCAAGGGGAGTTCTTCCTTTCACAAGGACTACGGTGAGGCGGTTATGAATAAAGTGGATAAAATGCCTATCCCTAAAGGAGGCCATGAAGGATGGAACCGATTCCTCAACCAAAACCTCAAAATGCCTGATCAGGCGAGAGATATTGGTGTGGACGGCATTGTATATGCCCAATTCATTGTAGATAAAGAAGGGAATATAAACTCCCATACTATCCTAAAATCTTTGGGAATGGGGTTGGACGATGAAGTATTAAGGATATTAAACCTTCCTGAAGCCGCTAATTGGAGCCCCGGACAGGTAGAAGGAGAGCCTGTCAATACCTTGATGACCATCCCGGTAAGGTTCAAAACCCTAGGAATTAAAGAAGAGACCAAATTTCTTCCCAACCTATCCCATATGGGTAAGACAATCAACTTGAACGGCGAGGAATTATTTGATGTGGTAGACAAAATGCCAGCTCCACGAGGCGGGTCGAAAGGATGGAATGATTACTTGGCCGACAACCTCAAATATTCCGACACCGCAAATAAAGCAGGAATGGGAGGCACGGTTTATTTGGAGTTTATTGTGGATAAAGAAGGGAATATTACCAATCCTAAAATACTACGTGGAATCGGCTTTAAAGCAGATAAAGAAGCTATCCGCTTGGTTAAAAATTCCTCCCCTTGGATCCCTGGAACGCAAAATGGAAAAAAAGCAAACGTGAAGATGAGAGTGCCTATCCGTTTTCAGTTTGAAGAAAATCGATCTAGCCACTCCGTCTCTTTCCCTGAAAACACCTTGGATCAAGTAGTGGTCAATAGTTATGGAGCCTCAAAGACAGCTGATCCCAGATTTCTTCCTGCTAAAAAAGTAATCGATCTACGAATCCAGGGGGACAACAATATACTGATATTCGAGAAAGTAGTGGCTATGGACGATCTTGTCTCCGAGCTATCGGATAAGATTAAAGAGTATGAGGCAGATGGAATTTCAAAAAGTGACCTGGTCATTGAAATCAAGGCCAGCAAAAACATCCGCCTCTCGCAGGTTCATGATATCCAAGACATCATGAGGAAAGCGGGAATCTCACAGGTGAAATATCCTTCGCTTGACGAGAACAACCTTTCGACAACCCGTATATTATAGGTTAAATCCACATCTTAAATTTGCAGATTCTATATTTTTTGGAATAGCCGATTAATTTGCTAACTTGGTGACATATAGTTAATCAGTTCTTTCACTTAAATCACTATTTTATGGGTAAAGGAGATAAGAAAACCAAACGTGGAAAAGTGGCGCGCGGCTCGTTTGGCGCCAGTCGGCCACAAAAAGACCAAAACAAAAAAACCAAGAAGGCAAAAATGGTTGCCGTAAGCGACAGCAAATAATCTCAATCAGTTAAACAAAAGGAAGGGTCTGAATTCAGACCCTTCCTTTTTTATTTTTCCACATCTTTCAGCAGCTCCTGAACTGCACGTTCCAGCTGTTGGTCCCTTCCCTTGTCGATCATTCCAGGCATGTTTTTCACCTCGATGTCTGGTCGGGTTTCGTTGTTTTCCAGCCATTCACCGGCCTTATTTTTGACACTGACGGGCACCGCCCCCCATCGGGTTCCATCGGGCAACAATTCCCATCCCGCAAAACTACAGGTTCCGGGAACAGGCATACCGACTGTCTTGCCGATATTCAAATCCGTATATCCGCAGGCAAAGCAATGGCCATCGCTGTAATTGGCTTCATTGAACATGGCCAAAGTCGGCTTAGTCCATCGGAAGGTAGGCTCATACCCTACTTCACGGTCTTCAACGGCATAGGTAAGAAACTTCTCTCCCGTAAAGAACATCGCCAGATCGGCGACTAAATCCCCTCCCCCATTAAAACGCGTATCTACAATCACGCCTTTGCGGTCGTGGTATTTTCCCATCATTTCCTCATAAACACTTCTGAAAGGCCCATCACTCATCCCTGGAATATGTACATAACCCAATTGACCTTTGCTGAGGCTATCTACTTCATCCTGGTTCTTTTTTACCCATCTTTTGTAAAGCAACAGGTTTTCCGCTTGTAAGGTGATGGGTTTTACAGTTACCGTTTTAGAAGTTCCTTTTGGCGCTCTCACTTCCAGGGAAGTGAACCGATCTGCCTTCCTGTTCAGGTATTTCGCCCAATCGGTGTCGGCGGTGATTTCCATTCCGTCAATCTTCTCAATCACCATCCCTGCTGTTATGTCCAAATTAGCCTTATCCAATGGTCCGCCCTTGAGAATTTCGGCAATAAGCACTCCGTTGTCCTTATGGCTGTAATCGACAAATACGCCCAAAGATGCCGTCGCATCTTCCTCGGGAATACTCCTACTGTAGCGGGCACCCGCATGGGATACATTGAGTTCACCGATCATCTCGGAAAGCATTTCGGCAAACTCATAACTGTTGCCTACATGGGGAAGGTATTTTGCATATTGCCCCTTTACGGCCTTCCAGTCCACACCATGCATATCGGGTGTGTAAAACATGGCTTGGGTTCTTAACCATACATGTTCAAACATGTAATCACGCTCAGCTTCCACATCATAGATCATATCGCCGTCGATTTTGACTGCCTCCTGCTTCCATCCCTCAGGGTTGATTTTGGTTATTTTACCACCACTAAGCAAAAAGAGGCTTGTCATCTCTTTATTCCATTCCAAGCTGCCTCTTTCAGCATTAAGCGAAAGCTCCATTTTGGTTTCTTTTGTTCTCAAATTGGTACTCCAAAGGTTCATATTCTTTTCGAACCTGGCCAGGTAATAGAGTTTTTCTCCATCTTTGGAAAGTACTGCATCACCGAGATATGAAGAGTGGATGGTCAGTTTGCTCTTTCTCTCCCTCAATCCATCCCAGTCAATCGCCACTTCGGCCACCTTTTTATCCTCTTTCTTCACCTTTTGATCCTCCTTCTTTTCTCCCTCCTTCGATTCCTTCTCCTTCTTTGCTATCGCCTCCATCAAGGTGTAGTCATCCTTGTTCAAATTAAATTTATCCCATTCTTCTTGGGAGAAAAACAGCGTGAAAACATCATCTTGTGAAGAACCACTTGCGGCCATACTCTTAAGCCCATCCCTGTCGCTGAACCAAAGCATCTGTTTACCTTCATTCACCCACTTGGGAGAGGAGTCCCCATAACCGCTCTGGGTAAGGTTGATCATTTCCCGCTTCCCGTCCGCAGCCAGCAATACCACCTCGCCATTCGCCATAGTTGGGCGATAGCTCGCCAACAACCATTGGCTGTCTGGACTCCAACTGAAATATTGGTCTCCGTCTCTCATATAAAAGAGCTCTTTGGGCGTGAGCAAGGTCACCGTATCCTTGGACCCCAAATCCATCACCTTCAAGGTTCTTCTGTTTTCGATGTACGCCAGCTTCTTCCCATCAGGAGAAAACTGAGGCAGGTAATTGTCATGCTCATTTTCAAGAAGGGCTTTTTCCTCGATCAAGGTGGAGGCATAGAAAAAGGGTTCTTCTTCCCTGACTTTTTTGGCCTGCAAAATAAGCCACTTGCCATTTCTCTCCGCTGCATAGATCAGAGACTTCCCATCCGGAGCAAAACTCACAAACTGCTCCTGCTCGGGGGAGTTGGTAATCCTCTTGGTGACCGAACCGTCCACCGAGGTGACGAAAACTTCACCCCTTGATATAAATGCCACCTCCTTGCCGTCGGGAGATATGGACATTTCTCTCACGCCTCCATTGATAGACACATACCTGTCGTTGTTGTTTATATTCTGTGTACGAAGAGTTATCTCCAGTTTCTTAGGCTCCTCGCCTTCTTTCATGGTGTATATCTCCCCATCATAACCAAAGCTAAGCACGCCTTCTTCTGAAGCACTCAAAAACCGCACTGGATGGGTATCAAACTGCGTCAGCTGCTTGTTCTGCTCCGGCTGGTTCAACGACAGTTTATGAACGTTGAAGGAACCACTGGACTCACTAAGATAGTATAGGTCGCCGTTATTATTGGCGAACACGGGATTCCGGTTCTCGCCATAGTAGGTGGTCAGCTTTTGGTGGGTATTGGCATTGACATCATAGACCCAAAGATCTCTGGCGATGGAAGATTCATGATGCTTCCTCCATTCGTTTTCTCCGCCTTTTTTATCGTGATAGACAATCTTTGATCCATCTTTACTCACTTGCACGTATTCTGCAGGAACGGTCCATACCATGTCCACCCTTCCTCCGGATGCAGGCACGGAATATAGTTCCGGCTGAGAGGCGGTTGGATATTGCCTATGGCTGGCCAAATCCTGCCTTACTCCACCAAATAACACAGCACCTCCGTCCGCGGAGAAAGTATAGGGAACTTCATCGTTCGAGTGGTACGTAAGCCGAACGGCCTCTCCCCCTTCTGCTTCCATCACAAATACATCAAAATTTCCATAACGGTCAGAAGCAAAGGCGATATGCCTGCTATCCTTGCTCCACACCGGCATATAATCATGCCCCTCATGGAAAGTCAACTGCTCCGCCTTTCCTCCTGATGAGGAAACGCTGTATAAATCACCTTTATAGGTAAAAACAATCCTGTTACCATCTGGAGATATGGAAGGGTATCTAGCCCATTGGGGTGTGACCTGCGCCGTAGAGTAAGCCATCGATAGGAGCAGGCCGAATAATGAAAAGAAATACTTCATAAGAAATTTTAAATAATAATGTTTAATTTTTAGCTGGCAAGAATAAGTCATGTCCCATGTCCACAGCAAACCTCACTAAAGTTCATCAGCTTAAACTGCGGGCCTATAGAAGGCTTTGCGCAATTTATTTTCCGACAGGTCTTTGGGGACAAGGGCATATAAAATAACAGGGAAGCACCATGCCTTAGTTGGATGCGGACTCGGCCAACTGAAAAGCTTTGTAGGCATTGACCACCCCACCTGAAATACTTAGACTTCCGAAAGGAACCTGGTCCTGCTCGCCTGGTTTGGTGACCATCTGATCGGATAGATCATATACGGATTGACGGAGGATTTCCCTTATTTCTGAAGGTTTGAGATCGGGATAGTAAGCCATCAGCATGGCTGCCACTCCTGACACCACAGGTGCTGCCATACTCGTGCCGCTGTTTTCATCGTATTCATCTCCCGGAAGGGTGGAATAAATATCAACACCAGGGGCAAATAAATCAACGGCCGCTTCGCTGTAGTTAGAGAAGCTTCCTGCCAATCCTTCATCTTCTTTCCAGGCGCTGGCGCCGACCTCTACCCAGTTGTTCGCGATTTTAGCCTTTTTACCGATCCACTTGTTAGGGAAATTGTTAGAAGAATTCACCAGCTCACCGCTGTTTCCGGCAGCATGAATCAACAAGACTCCTTTTCGCTGCGCGTATCTTACCGCTTTGTCCACGTATTTTTTGCCTGGGCTATAGGATTTTCCGAAACTCATATTGATAATATCCGCTCCATTGTCGACGGCGTAATAAATGGCGTTGGCTACGTCCTTATCACGCTCATCTCCATTCGGCACCGCCCTAACGACCATGATCAGTGCATGCTCCGCAATTCCTCTCATGCCAATGGAGTTGTTTCTGTTAGCCGCTATAATTCCCGCTACATGGGTTCCATGTAATGCATCGGGCCCTATAACGTCATTGTTGCCATATTTCCTTTCCTTATAATTATCCTCATCATCTCCTACTATGTCCCGGGGATCAAATTCAGGGTTGAAGGCAAAGTCTACTTGGCTTCTATAATGCTCAACAGCTTTGGATAACTGATCGAGGATTTCGTTGAGGCTGGTTCCCTCGCCGCCCAGGTTGGCGAATAATTGTTCCACCATGGCGGCCGCCTGTAAAATGGCGGGGTCCTCGCTCTTCAATTCCCTCAAATCATTCAATATTACATCGTCTTTTCCTATGGCCTGTTTAAGCACATCGGCCACTTGACCCATATTTTCCTGCAGCGAAGAAGTAAATTGGTAGTTCATTTGTGCCTCTTCCTTTTTGCTTTCAAAATCCTTTTGGATATCCAGCCAATGCGCGTATTCTTTTTGTTGCCTTTTTTTGATTTTCTCAGGATCAACTTCCTCATAAATGGGCTTCAGGCGAACATATTCCCTTGTCAGTTCATAAGAATCGGTGTCTATATTTGAGCCATCAGCACCGCCGATAAAATTCCACCCATGAACATCATCCACATAGCCGTTGCGGTCATCATCTATCCCGTTTCCTGCTATTTCCTTTGGGTTTGTCCATATTTTACCCTGAAGATCCTCATGCTCAATATCTATCCCTGAGTCAATTACGGCAACAACAATGGTCTTCTTCGGACTTTTCCCCTTAAGAAGCGATTCGTAGGCTTTGTCTGATCCCACACCCATGATCCCATTGTCCTGGGGATCCAGGTTGATCCAATCTTTGGGAGGAACACTGTCTACTTCTGGAAGAACGGCCTGGAAGCCATATGCCACCGGCACTGAAGACCAAAGTAACAAGGCGCAAAACGGAATTATCTTCGTGAGATTTCTCATGTAATATTTATAATTGATCATATGTTGTTGCGGGTTTATTTCCAACCCGTTGGATTTACTTAATTAAAAAAACAAGCGGCTAGGCAAATTAACATAGTTTCATCGAACAGGGACCAAAGATAATACATTTTTAAAACTCTCTTTACATTATCCTTCCCCTACTGAAATGGTTCTTTTCAGGGGATTAATAACAAAAAATATCGGATTTATTATTGCATCTTATAATTATGATTACTTTATTTGTGCAATCCTTTACTTTTTTGGTAATAGGATTTATAAAGAAGAGGCGAGAGACAGGCTTTAAGACCCTCTGGCAACCTGGAGAATCCAAGGTGCCAAATCCTGCCAACTGGGATCTCCCATTTGGATATATAAATTCTAAAGATAAAAACATGAATTTGTCCAATGCCCCTAAGGTAAGCCAATCCCAATCATTCTTAAAGGAGGTAATTCTTTTCATCTTCTATCGATGTTGTATGCCACAGGCAGATGCATGTCTAGGTAAATAAACGATGTGTGCGTGCAAGGCTGTATTATTCCCCTTATCTTTAAATCTAAAACTCACTCAAAATAATTAAAATATGTCTCAAACTTTCAGATTCGAAACGCTACAGGTACATGCCGGACAGGAACCGGATTCCGCGACCAATTCGAGGGCACTACCTATTTATCAGACTACTTCCTTCGTCTTCAATTCAGCGGAGCACGGAGCCAATCTTTTTGGTCTCAAAGAATTCGGAAACATTTATACCCGGATCATGAATCCAACGACGGATGTTTTTGAAAAGCGAGTCGCCGCTTTAGAAGGGGGTGTGGCTGCTTTGGCCACCTCTTCTGGACAAGCCGCACAATTTTTAGCAATTACCAATATCTTGAGCGCCGGAGACAATTTCGTCACTTCTCCTTTCCTGTATGGGGGTAGCTACAACCAGTTTAAAGTTTCCTTCAAGAGAATTGGGATCCAAGCCAAATTTGCCAAGGGCGACAATGCGGAGGACTTTGAATCCTTAATTGATGAAAACACCAAGGCCCTCTATGTAGAAACCATAGGCAATCCCGAATTCAATATTCCTGATTTTGAAGCCATAGCCGCTGTTGCCAAGAAACATGACATCCCGTTAATTGTGGATAATACTTTCGGTGCGGCAGGTTATTTGTTTAGACCTATCGATCATGGCGCAAATATCGTTGTCCAATCTGCCACCAAGTGGATTGGTGGTCACGGTACTTCCATTGGAGGAGTAATTGTAGATGCTGGAAACTTCAATTGGGGAAACGGTAAATTCCCACAATTCTCTGAGCCTTCCGAAGGATATCATGGGTTGAATTTCTGGCAGACCTTCGGAGACAACAATCCCTTGGGTCTTCCCAATATTGCCTTTGCGCTTCGAGCAAGAGTAGAAGGACTGAGGGATTTTGGCCCTGCGCTAAGTCCCTTTAACTCATTCTTACTGACTCAAGGCTTGGAAACCCTTTCTCTAAGGGTACAAAGAACCGTGGACAATGCCCTTGAGATTGCCAAATGGCTGGAAGCACATCCGCAGGTGAAAAAGGTGAACTATCCGGGGTTAGAAAGTAGCCCTTACCATACGCTGGCGGGCCGATACCTCAGAAATGGCTTTGGCGGAGTACTTAGCTTTGAATTGGAAGGCGACAAGGAGGCTGCAACCAACTTCATCAACAACCTGAAATTGGTTTCCCATCTGGCCAACGTAGGGGACTGCAAGACGCTGATCATCCAACCTTCCGCTACTACCCATCAGCAACTGACCGACGAAGAGCAGATTGCCGCCGGAGTGTATCCTGCGCAGCTTCGCCTTTCCTTGGGAATAGAACACATCGATGATATTAAAGCTGACTTATCAGCAGCTTTTGAGAAAATAAAATAAACATGAACTTGCAGTCTCAATATCTTATAGTTGATATGACCCAAGAAGTTTTCAGCAGTGAAAAGGAACTAGTTTTGGAATCCGGAGAGTCTCTTCCCGGATTTCAAATTAGCTACACCACCCAAGGACATCTTACCCCCCAGAAGGATAATGTAATCTGGATATTACACGCCCTCACCGGGGATGCCAATGCCCATGAATGGTGGAATGGTCTGGTAGGCGATGATAAATTTTATGATCCCACCAAACATTTCATTGTCTGTGCCAACCTTCTGGGTTCCTGTTACGGCTCCACCCAACCCTTGAGTGAAAATCCCAAAACAGGCAAACCATATTACTATGAGTTCCCCAATCTGACCACCCGCGATATGGCTTTGGGATTGGACAGGCTCAGGGAGCATCTTGGGATCGAAAAAATAGACACCGTCATTGGAGGTTCCCTAGGGGGACAGGTCGCTTTGGAATGGGCTTACACCCTAGGCAAGAGGCTCAAACATGCCGTGATCCTCGCTTCCAACGCCAAGGCCTCTCCTTGGATCATTGGCTTCAATGAGACGCAACGCATGGCCATAGAATCGGACTGTACCTGGGGTCAACACCATCCAGAAGCGGGAAAGAAAGGCTTGGAAACCGCCCGTGCGATAGGTATGCTCAGCTATAGACACCCTAAAACCTTTCTTCAAAACCAAAACGATGCGGGAGAAAATAGGGATAATTTTAAAATCAGTTCCTATTTGAGGTATCAGGGACTTAAGTTGGCCAACAGGTTCAATGCCCTCTCCTACTGGATTTTGTCCAAGGCCATGGACAGCCATAATATTGGCAGGGGACGAAATGGAACGGAGAAAGCACTTTCAGAAATTAAAGCCAAGGTTTTGGCCATAGGAGTGGACACGGATGTATTGTTCACCCCATCAGAATCCCAGTTTATCAGCAAACATGTACCCAATGGCACGTACAGAGAAATCAACTCCATATACGGTCATGATGCTTTCCTAATAGAATATGGACAGATGAACTACATATTGAAGTCCTTCTACCTGGAAGACGGATTGGATTAAAGTGTTGAAAAGTATAGAGATCGGCTTTACGGGAACAAATTTTCCCGTTTGCTATCTATACACTTTTTCTAACTTACGATCCTACGCTTTGTTTTCACGAAAAAATGAACATAACCCAAATCAAAGAAACTTGCCTATACATCTCCGACTTGGATAGAGCGGAGGCTTTTTATGCGGGTTTGCTGGGTTTTCCCTTACTCTCTAAAATTGAGGGAAGGCATATATTTTTCAGGTGTGGCACGTCTGTGCTCCTTTGTTTTTTGCCTGAGGTGACCAAAGCCGAAACTACACTCCCGCCACATTTTGCCGATGGCAAACAACATCTGGCCTTTGAAGTCGAGCAAAATGATTATTTACGCACCAAACAGAAATTAATTCAGCATAACATCAAAATCATCCATGAACAGGAATGGCGGGATGGTTTAAAAAGCGCTTATTTCGAGGATCCATTTGGGCATATATTGGAGATTGTTCCTAAAGGTATCTGGGAAGACAGCTGATACACAATTGCGAAATACGATTCCTCATCGTATATTTAAATAAAAAAGATATGAAAGTTACCGCAATCATTCCCGATGAGATCATCCAAGCCACCATGAGACATTCCAAGGCTAAAAATATTACTGAAGCCTTAAAGATTGCTTTACAGGAATATAACGCTTTGAAAGAAATTAAATCTCTAAGTGCGTCGGTACTGCAAGAGCCTTTGGAATTTAATTCTACAGCAAAGGAAATAAGAAACAAAAACAATGGTTAAAGGTTTGGTTTTTGATACCTCTGTCTGGATAGAATATTTTAAGGCTACCCCCATATATTTTACTTCCTGTCAGGAACACTTAGACCGCTCTTCAGTCTACTCTATGGAGATCATCTTTGCGGAACTTTTACAAGGAGCAAGAAGTGGAAGGGAAGTCGCAATTATCAATGGCTATTATGAAAACATTCCCGAGCTCGACCATAGAGGGCAAATTTTTGAAGCTGGTCTTTTTGCCCAAAAAGAAGGGTTGATAGGCGAAGGGATTGGCCTTATCGATTCGATCATAATTTATACCACCATAAATCATGGTTGCCAGTTGTGGACGCTGGACAAAAGGATCATCAACTATTTAGACAAGGATTATCTCTACCAAGAATAGCATCATTCCCCCATCCCGATTACTGGGGAATAATTTTTTCCTATAGCTCTTCTTTCTCCATTTTCAGTACTTAACTGTAATTCCTTACAATTCCAAAGAAGCAATCTTTTTGCTGAATTCGGTCAATATTTTGTCCGATGCAGCACGGATATTTTTGTTCATCTGCTCAGGCTTGTTCACCTCTCCTACGGCACTGATCCTCAATATGGCCTCATCCTTCTGGGTGTCAACAAAGTCAATGACCACCTCCCCCAAATTGTATTTTTCCACTTTATAACCACCTCCTCTTTGATGAGGGTAGGGATATCTCCACATATAAGGATTGTACATTCCAAATCCCCATGGATTGTAAGCCATGGTATTGATCTCTTTTTGGTTTTGGCTTAGGATAGTATTGTAGCGCAACACCATATCGGGATCATTGATATCCAGAACAAATCCCCTTTTTTCCATTCCCGCGATAAGCTGTTGCTGTAGGCTTTTGTCCAAGTCCGGTGAGCCATAGACAAATTTACCGGGGTACTCATTTTCAATCATAAAGGTTTTATACGTGCCTGCTTTTGCCAATTGCTCCTTCTCCAAAAACACCCGAACGGGACTACAGGCAGTTGCTAAAAGCCAAACTAAACCCAAGACACCTATATTTAAGCTGCTTTTCATATTAACTCATTTTGCTTTTTAAAACGATAGAAAAGACCTTAAGTTGTATTTCCTCTAGGGTAGTTACTCCAATAATTTAGGGTCTTCTTCCGGCATCTCCTCGATATCTTTCAATTTCCTTTGGATGACCCGCGTACGTGTACCTACGAGATGGTCAAGGTCAGTATTGGCATCCGTAAGTTTCTTTTGCGCCTTTTGGATCAGGTCACCAAATTTGCCAAACTCCGTCTTCACTTCGCCCAATACTTTCCAGACTTCGCCGCTGCGCTTCTGGATCGCCAAGGTTTTAAAGCCCATCTGCAGGCTGTTCAGCATCGCCGCCAGGGTGGTCGGCCCGGTGACAACCACTTTAAACTCTTTTTGGAGCATTTGGGAAAGAGCCGGGTCCCTAACCACTTCGGCATACAGACTTTCCATGGGCAAAAACATCACGGCAAAATCAGTCGTCATCGGTGGATTGATGTATTTTTGGCAAATGTCCTGAGCGGATTTCCGGATCGCCTTGAACAATTCTGCTTTACAGGAAGAGATCACCAGTTTGTCCCCCATGTCATAAGCATCCAACAGACGGAGATAAGCGTCCTGTGGAAATTTGGCATCTATTGGAAGATATACCGGTTCCCCGGCTTGGCTCCCCGGCAATTTTACGACGAATTCAACCCTTTCACCTCCCGATGTCCTGACGGCGACATTGCTTTCATATTGGTCAGGAGCGAGGATGTTTTCCAAAATGGCAGCAAGTTGGTATTCGCCGAGCACCCCTCTGGTTTTGACATTGCTTAGAACCCGCTTCAGATCGCCCACCCCTGTCGCCAAAGACTGCATTTCCCCTAAGCCCTTCTGCACGGCCAGCAATTGTTGGGAGACTGCTTCAAATGATTTCCCTATCCGGGATTCCAATGTTTTTTGCAGCTTCTCATCCACCGTCTCCCTCATCTTGTCCAGCCGCTCTTCCGTGGATTGGAGCATGCGTTCCTGCCTCAGGCTTAATTCCCCAAATTTCTCCCTTTGGAGTTCGTTAAATTCCCGCACATTCTCCCGAAACAACTGGCCGAAATCTTTCAGCGTTTCGGTCTGGTCCCTGGACGTCGCCCGGAGGGTTTCAAAGACGGTTTTGAACTGCCCGCTGACAGCTTGGTTGATTTCCACGCGGTTGGCCGCCATCTGCCGGTTGAAATCTTCTTTCAAGCCTTCAGAATACCTGTCCAGTCCCCGGCTATCACCAGATAGCCTGAACCAAACCATTGCCATTAGAAGCAAATTCAATCCCAATAAAACCAAAATCAATATATCGATATCCATGACATGCCTTTTTGAACAAGGCAAAATACGCTCTTGGATAAGCAATACCTAAAAACTGTGGAAGAATTATACACAACGAATGAGGAATTAAGCATTGAGGAGGGCAGAGCTAAAACAGTTTAGCTTACAGCTTATTGAGCCAAAGCTACTAAGGATAATTAAAGCAGAAACAATCAAGCTTCGTCGCGCCTTCATTTCTTTTATATTTCTGAGGCTTGTCCCAACTAAACAACATCAGGTAAGGAATTATTAACTGCTAAATTTAAGGTGCGTGGTCTCCCAAGGAGGAGATGAAGCAAAAACGCGCTAACTTGTATTTCATCACCCATGGATAATGAATTTGAACCAGTGAGAACCAAACATGATCATTACATTTTTTCTTCTAAAAACTTACCCCAAAGCAGGATTCACTTTCTCATTCTGGGCTTGTTGTTTCTGGTCACCTTTTGGCTTTTTGGCTATGACGGCATCACCTTCAGCGACGAAGTGACTTACCTTCAATTAGGGCAACGGCTATGGGATAATAATGCAGTGGTCTCGGATTACCATTTTAGCTCCAGATGGGGTGCTTTCTTGTTTTCTGGATTCTTCACCCACCTTTTGGGCTATAGTGACCGCTATGCCGGCTTGGCTACTTTGGGATTCAATCTGGCGACACTGTTTGTCCTCTGGAAAGTCACACCGGCCCATCTCCGTAGATGGAGTGTCCTTTTCTTTGTAGGACATGTCTATTTGTTGCATTTTCTGACTAAGGTATACCCTGACGGATTTTTGATCCTTTGGGTGGTGTTGGTTCCAGCGGCGGCTGTTTATCGGGAAAAGTATCCCGTCCTGGCAGCATCGGCTATAGTTACCGCACTTTTCATCGGGTTTTGCACCAAAGAAACCATGGTATTTTTATTTCCATTGCCCCTGATTTTATTTTGGAATGATTTCAAAAGAAAAAGATCGCTCAGTTTTTATCCTATCTTCCTAGGCCTTTCTTTATTGGTGGCTGTCCTATATTTGAGCTTCTATCAATGGCAATTCGGGGATTGGCTGTATCGATTCAAAAGCGTCAACGAGGGCCACTACATTTCCGAATATACCTACCATGACAAAGGATTGGGGAGCATTTTAAAGAGGCTTACCTATCTTCCCCTTCTTACATTTATCGACCGCACTTATTGGCTTTGGCTGGTGATGGCTGTTCCGGGGATCTATTACGGAATCAAAAATGGAGACAAAATTGGCCTTGAGTATGGATTTTCGACCGTAATCCTAATGACGGGGTTTTGGTTTATGAGTTCTACTTTAGAGTTCTATAATCCCCTCTATCTAAACCCGCGGCATCTGATTATCCTTATAGCCCCGCTCTCGGTCAATATCGCCTGGGGCGCAAGGTATTGGCTAAATTCCCTGAGGTGGAAAAGAGCCTTGGCTACATTATTGGTTTTGGGGGCAATTTATTCCCTCGTATCTGGAGAGACGAAAATCGGAGCTTTTTACCTGCTCTTTGCTGCCATTCTTTTCATTAAGGACGAAAAAATCCAATATTCTGCCATGGTACTGTCCCTAGTCTTGCCTGTGATCTTCTCGGTCTACTACCAGCACCAACAAAAAAACTATCCTCATTTTCTTCAGGCATTCCAAACCGAAGTAGATCGAGCTACTGATGCTTCCCCCCTGCTAACACATGAATTTGTCGTACACAGCAAGGATGTATTGCTCCACCAGCCGCAATCTGGGGCACCCGTCGTCTCTATCCTCAGCCTGGATAGTCTTCAGCTAAACCCGCCGGAAAGCTTGACGCTCTTAGTCTATCAATATTACCGTCACGCCTACCCCGCCGAACAAGAATACCTTGACCAAGCCCTGGAATGGCTCCATGCCAAATACAAACTCGACAGCGAAAAAGAAGACCCATGGCTGACCATAGAGAGATATAGGCGTAAACCATGAATATTTGACAGGTTCTTTTTCGGCCTGTACAATGGACTCTACAATTCCAGGAATCTTCCAGCCCTCTTCTTTGATTAAAAATCCATATATTTTCCGAACTTAGGAAATTGAAAATTTAAACCCTTGGTACATGAAATTCGGACAAGTAGACAATCCTGACAACATCGATTTTTCCCTTCCGCAAGACCATCCGGATACCGCCAAAGTTTTGGCCCGACATAAAGATGAAAATGCGCCTTTTGAAGTTTTTGTGGGCTGCGCCAAATGGAACAAGACCGACCTAAAGGGCTTTTATCCCCGGGGAACAAAAGATGAACTGGGCTATTACTCCAGCCAGTTCAATTCAATTGAACTGAATGCTACCTTTTACAAGTCCCCTAACAGACAACAAGTGGCCACCTGGGCAGCAAAGACACCTGAAAATTTCAAGTTTTTCCCCAAGATCCCCCAGACAGTAAGCCACTTCAATAGATTGCAAAATATCAAACAACAAACAGAGGAATTCTGTGATGCCCTCGGGCAATTTGAGGAAAAGCTTGGAATGACATTCCTTCAAATGCCCGACAACTTCCATCCCAAATACTTCGACAGGGTGGTATCATTTGTCGAAAGTTTTCCAAAGGAAATCCCCTTGGCGGTGGAAATGCGACATGCTGATTGGTTTGCCGATCCGGCAATTGCGGATGAACTCCAACGGCTTCTGCTAGCCAATGGGGTTTCACATGTCGTTGTCGACACGGCAGGAAGAAGGGACATGTTGCATATGCGGCTTTCAACTGATGCCGCTTTTATCAGGTACGTGGGAGCCAATGCACCCAGTGATTACCGGCGTTTGGATGATTGGATAGAAAAAATTGCAAGCTGGCGGGCACTGGGATTAAGGAAGCTTTACTTCTTTGTGCATCAAAATATTGAGAAAGAATCCCCCCTGCTTTCTGCCCATTTTATAAAAGGATTAAACGAGAAATTCGGTTTATCGTTAAATATCCCTGCCACTTTGACCTAGAGGTTGGGTTTTACGTTAAATAAGTCTAACTTAAAGCATTAAATCCCGTTTCGACATGAAGAAAACGATTATCGTCCTTAGCTTAACCATAGTCGCTTCTGGTGCCGTATATGGACAAGAAGTCGTTGGCGTCGGAACCGTACCCTCGGCGGGCCAACCGTATAATCAGCAACTTCCATGGGAGAAATTTGCATTACCGCCCAATGATTTTAAACCCAAAGAGTTTACTAAACCTTCTTTCCCTTTTTCAAAACCGCAGTCTGTAGACAGCGTAGATCCGTTTATGCCTATTGCCGTCCCGCCAACTGATCTACTTAGTAAATTCCGTATCAAGAAAATCCCCCGGGATTTCCCTTCCGAAATGCCAATTATCAGACTTGAGAACCACGAAAATTCTCCACTATCGTCGCCTAAAAAAGATAAATAACCCATTCAAGAGGGGCTGAAAACACCCCTCTTGAGTTCATCTCCGATTGGTTATTTTTACCTGTACTTTTTCTTTAAAGCTCCTCCTTCATCGGTGCTGGCTTTGCCAATTCTTAATAGTGTGACAGGTCCTGCACTAAAGTTGAACACATCTTATAACTCCAACGATGCTGCTCTTTAAGGAATGGTCTCCAATTCCATTTGCTGGAACAAAAGGAGCTATCATCTAGCATCAAATCATTAAATTAACGGGCTGGTTTTCTGAAGAGATTTTGTAGAACACATCAGCTACCTGCCTTTATTAGCGTAATTTGTAGGAAATGATTTGGCCGATATCGGTTTACTTGACATTAGTACAACCTGAATACTTTTGCCTATGCTTGGTTTTATTTTGGCCTTTGGCATCGCCCTGTCGGAGGCTTTAAAGGATATTTTTAGCAAAGCCAATCTCTTGCATGTAGATGAATATACAGCTGCGTTTTCCATGCATCTGGTAATTTCTGCCCTCCTTGCTCCGGTGGTGCTATGGACGGGAATAGAGGATATGTCCGGCAGATTCCTGATTGCCCTTTTCACGTCAAGTTTCATACAGCTGGCGGTAATCCTCTTGTACATGAAGGCGATTAAACGGGCGGAATTGTCGGTCACGGTGCCATTGGTCACACTTACCCCGCTCTTCATGTTGCTGAGCTCCCCCATCCTGATCGGCCAGTTCCCCAATCTTACAGGAATAAGCGGTATTCTATTTATTGTAGCCGGCACCTATCTTTTAAATATGGAGAGGAGCAACAAAGATTTTTTTGCACCTTTTAGAAATCTGGTCTATAACCAAAGTTCTAGGTATATGCTGATCGTGGCCTTTCTCTGGAGCATTACCGCCAACATTGATAAGATCGGCGTAGAGGAGACCTCCCCCGTGTTTTGGGCTTTCTCCAAAGACCTGTTGATCCTAGCCTACCTGATTCCGATTGTATACGTCAAGTCCGAGGCCCCCTTAGCGCAGCTCAAGAGCAGATGGCTTTCTTTGCTGGGAATAGGTGTCTTTCGCACAACCAGCGTCCTCACGCAGATGTTTGCGATCCAATTTATCCTTGTGGCTTACGTGATCGCCATCAAAAGATCCAGCGCGCTTTTGATCATCCTGTACGCTTTTTTTGTTTTCCACGAAAGAAAGAATTTCAAAATGCGGCTTCTGGCAGTGACGGTCATTTTGATTGGGTTGGTGCTGATTGCTCTATCTTAAAACACGATACATTTTTCGCAGAGGTGCTGTGAATGACATCATCCACTACCCGTTGGGCTACTCCCGTCTTCGCTCCGCGAGCCCTGGAAAACAATATTACCGGCAGATTAGCGGACGATTATGCCATGCCCAAGGTATAAAGGTGGCTTCACGCTTTACCTCCTGCTCAATAAAAATATGGTGGAGATGATGCAGATCGTTCCCAGCCAATCCATACTGGAGAAGGGAACGTTCAGCCATAGCACCGCCATAATGGTGGCCGACAGCGGCTCAGCGGAAGCCAGAAGGCTTGTCTTTTGACCGCCTATGATCTTCACAGCTGTGAGATAAGAGTAAAAAGCAATCAAGGTTCCGAATACCACAATAAACGCCGTAAAAAGGTAAGTCTGTACATCCCAGACTCCTCCGATATTCCATGGCGCCTTTACAAAACAAAATCCCGAGCCTCCCAACAGCATACCCCAGCCTATGACCAATGAGGACTTATATTTCGTCAACAGCCGCACAGGTTGAAGCGTATAGATTGCCAAAGACACCGCAGAGGCTATGCCGAAGAACAAAGCGATACCGGAAATGGAAAGGCTACTGACGTTGCCTTGGGTCACCAGTAAAAAAGTACCCAGGACGGCCAGTCCAATGGCAATAAATTCTATCAGATTGGGCAGCCTCTTGTACTTAAATGCCAGATAAATTGCGATCATAACGGGCCCAGCATACTGCAATACAGTGGCCGTGGCGGCGTTGGAGTGCTTGATGGCTGCAAAGTACGTGTATTGTACCGCCAACATACCCGTAAAGCTGAACAACGTAAGTTGCACGGCATCCTTCTTATCTTTCCAAATCGACATCAATTCACCTTTCTCGCCAAACTTGGCAAAGAGCAACAGCAGACATCCGGATACCAACATCCTGACCGAAATCAGCCATTCCACATTTATCCCTCTTTGTTGAAAAAGGAACTGTGCAAAAGTGCCTGATACACCCCATAAAATGGCGGCTGTAATGGCTAAGAGAAAACCTTTTAAAATCGGAGACGGCATGGTCGTAGAATGAGCTGCATAAAACGCCTGCAAAAATGCGCTAAAAATTTGATGTGGAGGCGCTTTTTTGAAATTCATTGATATTTTTAAGAAATACCAATGAAAAAAATTGCAAAACCTATTCAAATGACATAAATTAGAATGTCATTTGAAAATTGTATCGCTATGGGAGATGAGGATAAAGCAGTAAAAACAACGAAGGGAAAAGCTCCTACAAAGAGAAAGGGTGGCCATACGGCGTCCAAATACCAGAAGAAATCAAATACCCAATCAGTTACTCAAGAGGCCGCGATGAAATATCAATTATATATTGAAGAAAGCCCTGGTTTATCAACGCAATCTTTCAAGGTAAGCAGGGCTGGCCAAGAAAAAGAATATACCATCCAAACGGGATATGGGTATTTGATCCCTTCGTTTCAAAAAGCAGGAAACATGCTCCAGGTAGCGAAAGTAGTAGAAAAGGGCCTGTCATCGGAAGAGATCACGCCGATTCTGGATTATTTGGGCTTTAAAGTCTCGGATATCGCTAAAGCTGCCGCTGTATCTGCAAGCACGGTATCCCGCTGGAATCCCAAAACCTCTATCGGGGTACCGGGATCCAACCAATTTTTCCGGATCGATCAAGTGATCAGAAAGGGGGTTGATCTATTCGGCAGTTTGGAGAATTTGAAGGGATGGTTGCAAAGTCCCAATCTCGCTTTGGGTAACGCAGTTCCCGCCCAATTACTTACCTCGGGGATCGGAGTAGAACTGGTGGATGAAGCATTGGATGCCCTGCACTTTGGCAATGTGCTGTAAATTTTATGCGGTATTATAGAATAATGTCCGAAGCCCATTATCAAAACCCTTTCGGTTGTTCGGCTAGCGGAGGCCGCTGGAATCCCAAAGGCTCAAGGATGATTTATGCTGGAAGTGCCCCGACGGTGGCACTTTTGGAGTATTTATGCATCAAAGGAACAGCTGTCGGCAGCAAACCTTGGTATATGATCGTATACGAAATTTTTGATGAAACATGGATCGGAACACTCGAAGAGGAAAGTCTTCCGAAGGATTGGAACATACTGCCCCACGGCAAAGCGACACAGGATTTTGGTAAGGTCTGGCTTGAGGAACAAGAGTTTCCATTTTTAAAAGTGCCTTCCTCAAGGGTGGATATTGCCTTTTATCCGCTTGAGCACAACCTGCTTATCAATCCTGATTTCCCTGCTTTATCCGATCTTGTGAAAGTGGTGGATACGGTTTCTTTTGATTATTTGTTGAATGCGTTTTCTGTAAAACAATGAGTGATTCGACGAATGATGGTGCCTCCGGATAAAAAAAACCGCAAGGAACTCAGAGGATTCATCTATCGAACACTTTGCGACCTCGCGGCTAATAAAAAATCAAACGTGGTGGGCCCTCAGCTCCTCACCAGCTTACCCAATGCTTCCATCAACTGGGGCCTGCCTCGCAGAGCGACCTTTGCGACAGCATAGAAATCCTGCATCCATTCCTCCAGTTTTTCAATGGCTGCATCTTTAAGTTTGGTAGCGTCCTGGGACTCCCCTTCCTCCTTCATATAAATACTGCGGGCTTCTTCCAGTGCTTTGACCCTTGCCTCGCCTTCGCTGAGCCGATCAGCCGTGATTTCTAACCTGAGAAGTTGGCTTTGAACCAGGGTATCAGCAAGGCTGTTGGTGTAGAATTTTTTAACGGTTTCAATCCAGCGTACATAAGGCCTGGGCACACTTTCGGCTATACCGAGTCGAGCCGCCGTCACGCCGTCGTATTTAAAGACGACCTTGGCCAGGTTCCGATCCCGCCTAAAAAAGCCGTTCAGTTCTTTTCTTTTAGTGCGAAAGGAATGGGCCGCCGCGGACAATTCATTGCCTTCCCTTTGATTAGCATCATAGGCCTGGCGGGCATCCATCCATTCAGCCTTTCCTTCTTCAATGACCTCAAGCCCATATCCGACGGCGGACATTAACCTAAGAATTTCTGGTTGATTGATTGCGTTCTCCAGGGTTACCCTGCATTGTTCCAGGAATTTTGCTTCGTTTTTTTCCATGACTATTGTTGTTTTGGTTAGAATTGGGATTTATAGTTACTATCTTGAATCGACTATGCGGTCTATGCGTTTGATCTTCCACGTGTATAAGAACATCTAACAGAGAAACCATCGCCTTCTCAGTGACAGGCTCGTGTGGCATGATATTCTTCAAAATGTCTTTTTATCTACCTATTGCCCGGCACTTTTTAAGGACGCCCGGGCATTGTCCACGTCGGACCATCGACAAGTCAGGTATGATATGGTATTTTTCTAATGTGATATTGCATTCCACAGGTCGGATCATGTATGGCGGAGACTGGACCGAGCATTTTCCACCTCGGATCATCGATAAATCACGTTTGATATGGTATTTTTTTAATGAGATATTGTATTTTCTACCTCGAACCACCTATGGCGCGGGTCAGACTAAGCATCTTCCGCCTCGGACCGGGCATAAATCAGCGACGTCCAGGTATATTTTGCTTTCGCCGAAAGCCGCCCCTATTTGTGATGCTGGGCAGGCTTTATGCGTTCGTTAAGCTCAAATGTTTTTTTTATTCTTATCAACTTTGACACCCAAGCGCAACATCGGGTATATGGGCAGTGTTAGCTTACCGTTTTTGAAAAACACTTTGATATCTACTTCACCGCTCAGCGGGACCTTTAAGGATATTGTATTGCCTTATGCGAAAAAACCTTGATGAATGTAGGGAAATTAGATTTAAAATAAAAATATATTAGCAAAATAAAATCATTACAGGAACATATTTGGAGACAGAAGTTTCAACATGTACAAAAGGATGAGTTGGCAGGGGGAGTCAGCGGGGTAATACCACAACTTTTCGGATACGGCCGTTAATGGCTGGAATGGACGGCTTTTTGGTGAAAAAATTTGGGTTTGCGTCGGTAGGGTACTGCGGAAATTAGGTATTGAAAATGAAAGGGTTTTAAAGATTAGAAAACAGTTGGCAAAATACCAACAGGCCAGTGATTTTACCGTAAATCAAAAGAAGCATGGTAATGATCTACCTAACCAAATTGGTTGATTTTGCAAAGAAACATTCCGATTCAGGCAAAAGTCTATCAACGTGGAAAGTAATTGTTGAGGGCGCTGATTGGCAAAAGAGCCAAGATATATTGGAGAGTTTTCCAACAGCCAAAATCATCAAGGGAGATAGGGCACGATTTAAAATTGTGGGGAATAACTACCGCTTGGTCATTGAGGTTGATTATGAAGATAAAACAGTAGAAGTACGGTTTATCGGGACGCAAGATCAATAGGATAAAATAGACGCAACTACAATTTGATACTGATGGAAAAAGTTAAAGACGGAATAGAAAGGCAATGGTTTTTGCTGGAAACTGAAGCTGATTATAATGAAGCTACCGTTAGGTATGAGGAAGTAAAAGATGCGGAAAGAGGGTCGGAATTGCATCGGGAAAAGATGCTTCTGGTTCATCTGATTGCTGAATACGAAAAAAAGCTTTGGGATTTACCAGAAGTGGATCCGGTGGAAATGATCAAGATCCGTATGGAGGATTTTGGTTACAACGCATCCACGCTGGCAAAAGTCTATGGTGACAGAGGTACGATAAGCAAGGTACTGAATTACAAACAATCCCTCTCCTTAAGCATGATCCGGAAATTCAGCCACCTGCTAAAAATACCGATAGCGGGATTGATAAAGGAATACCCATTAAAAAAGGCTAAAGGATTTACCTAATGCATGCTTGTGAGGACACAGGCACGGGTAACGGCGGTGATGAAAGCTATGTCCGGACGCAGCATGTCATAAAGTCGATTGAAGAAATTGAAGTCAGCAGGACTTTCCTGCGGGATTATACTATATTCGATCAGAGTTTATATAGAAGATAGCATGTTCTTTAGGAATGTAAAAATAACAGGCAACCTCTGGTTCTGAGCCAATTATATGATTGAATATTTAATTAGGAAACGGATCCCTCGGTTAGGAGAGAAAAAACAAAAGCAAAGGCATTTAAAATGACGGAATTATTGATCAACTATTAGGAAAGGCTATTTTTATGAAAGATATACTAGACAACTTCCCATATGTGATAATGAGTTTTACCTGAATATGTAAGTCATTTTCAGAGATTTAAGCAAAATACAGTCGCGGGAGGAAACGAAAACGATAAATTCATCCATCTTTACGATTTGTTGCATCTCTCTCCAATATATGTTCAATTTTGGAAGACAGAGGCACGATACTACTCCAAAACAGAATGTCAAGAAAATACCATTAAATGTACTGAGTGAATAATTACAATAAAATCCAAAAATGATGAAACCATCCATTTTAATTTCTACTACCAATTCCATAGAAGGGATGGAGATCGAAAAATATTATGATTTGATCTCCACAAATGTGGTATTGGGAACCAATATTTTTTCCGATATAGGAGCTTCCTTTTCAGACTTATTTGGCGGAACTTCTGATATCTATCAGAATAAGTTAGACAACATCTATAAAATTGCCTTAGACAAGTTGAGAATAAAGGCTAAAAGCTTGTACGCAAATGGAGTTATCGGCGTTAAAATTGATTTTGATGAAATTTCTGGAGGTGGGAAGTCAATGTTCATGATCTCAGTATCGGGAACGGCTGTAAGATTAAAGTCTACGAAAAGCGATTCTACAATAGGCGACACTATCGAGTTAACAGTACTTCCAGAAGATCTTCAGGCTACGGTAGAGAAAATCAAGATCATTGACAAGATCAAACGCAAAATAATACTTTCGGACCAAGAATGGGAATTTTTAATTGAAAACCCAATTTCTGATACCATTTCGGAATTAATGGAGATTTATTTGAACGCTTTCAAAGATAGCCCCTACCCATCTACTGAGGAGCAAAAAAGATTGAGGCGTAATATCCCTTTACTGTTACGGCAGGTACAAGACGAAAACATCACAAACCTGTTGTACGAGAAAATCTCTGAAAATACCATCGTCATCTCGACTTTGATAAAAGAGACTGATTCTTTCTCTCCAGATTTCACATTAGCAGTACTTAAATCAACAAACATACATGCTGGAATCGCTACTCTCTCTGCAGACAAGCGACCTTATTTTCGGGAAGACATTGAACCCATGAATTCTATTTTGGATCTATTGGATAATCTCCCGAACAGCGGAAAGGTTGGCATGGTTAAAGGAATACTCGGATCGAAAGAAAAATTTGTTTGTGAAAACAATCATCAAAACGACGTGGCCGATACATATTGCGAAAGCTGCGGCAGAAACATCAAAGGATTAATTGCTTCCGAAGTTGAAGAAATTGAAGAATATAAGTTGAAAGTGGGTGCGCTTAAGCTATTGTTGGCATAAAGACGAGGAGCTGATTGTGCATTTCATATTTTAAGATACGGCCGTCATTTTAATTCAATAACCTCTGACTCAAGATACTTTAGGATAAACACCTTCTCAAAAGAGGTTACTACATTTTCCATATTTACAATTATGCTAGGATAATAGTCTGACGCAAACTCCCCTACTTTAATCACTATCCAATATTCGTCACAAGCAAAAAATTCTTTCTTTGCAACCTCCTTCTTGTTCAAAACAAATTGCAGATTCTCATTGTTAATTACCTTACCTATGGAGTTAGCAGTTTCAATAGGTATGTAATCATTTAAAGTTGGGTAGAAAAGAACTTCATAACTTTTAATAACTGGCGGTAGTTGGCCATGATTATCTATAATAAAGTGATTTAAATTATTTTTCAAACCGTTTTCCGATTGCTTAAAAATATCATAGGCACAAATTTGGGCTATCTCACTAGGACGGCTACTTGTCGGAAAAATATTTTCGTCCAAATCTATGCTCAATATACAGTAGGGCGTTTTCTGATTCCTGAGAAATTCCGTTAAACACTCCAGAACTTTAACTTTGTAGACTTCCGCTGATTTAAGTAATGACCCAGATTGATAATGCTGATCTTGAAACATTTGAGTTATCTCCACACCAATCTTTCGCTCGCCACAAATAATAAAATCGGGTTTATCCACATGCATAATCTCACCAACAGGAAATTGGTCATAAGACTTTTGAAATTTACAAAAAATTGCTCTTTCTGAGCGAGTATCCCTCCCCATAGTTTTGCCAGTTCTAATAATAGTTTGTACACTCTTCATTAGAAAATTGAAGAGGAGCAAAAGTAAGATAGACGTGGACGTATCTCCCCATCCCCTAGCCTCCATGCCATCTCCACTTATTTACTATTAATGTGTTTCCACCATACCCTCCATCCCCTTATTCTGGTTGGTCTTGGGAAGGAAATAAATAAACACGGCCCCCAATAGCGCCACACCAATCAACACCGAAAAACCTATGGTATAGCCGACCGAATCGCTGTACAACACGCCTAACAATACCGGAAAAAGGGCCTCGGCCACCCCATCCGCCACCAGGATAATCCCCATCGTCCGGCCCAAAGCCTTAATACCGAACAAATCAGCCGCCATCAAAGGAATAATCATATAATCACCCCCAAGGCCAATCCCAAAAATTATCGCGAAAATATAGATCCTGCCGGTAAAATCCGGCATCAGGAGCAGCGGTATCGCTGCTGCCACGATCAGGTAAATCAAGAGCATCACATGCTTTCGGTTAAAAATATCTGCCAGAAAGCCCATCAACACCCGACCAATCAAACTCGAGAGCAAAACAAAGGACATCACCTGCGCGGCATCGGTTTGGGAAAAGTCCAGATCGCTCAGATACAATTTGATGTGCTGGCTGATACCGCCGACCACGCCTATGGAACACATACTTCCGACGGCCAATAAATAAAAATTGCGGTTCCTCAGGATTTCCCTCATGGAAACGCCCTTAATCACCGGGGCCGCCTGCGCTTGGTTTGGATTCGCCCTTTCCTTATGGGCATGGTCTTTAATGAAAAATGCCACGCCGAAGATCAGCAAAAAGCCGATTCCTCCCAAAATGGCAAGCGCCGTGTTCCAATTGTACATCGACACCAGCTTGGCTGCCAATATAGGCACCACTGCTCCTCCGGCGCCAATACCCAAATAGGCAATTCCCATGGCTTTTCCCCTGTTCTTGTCAAACCAGCGTGAAATCAAAACCTGGGAAGGCAGAGGGCCGGCAAAAACATAACCCAAGGCATTAAATACGTAAAATACATAAAACATTTCCAGCGAACTGCTAAAGGCAATCCCAACAAAAGCAATAAACAGCATCAATGCACCTGTCATCATGAGGCTCCTCGGACCATATTTATCAATGAGCCAGCCTGCCAAAAATCCAAAAAGAGGTGCAACGATAAGCTTTCCCACCGCGTTGCCGGAGGTGATCTGCGTCCTGGACCAACCCCTTTCTTCCATGATAAAATCAAAAAAGAAGGGAAGGCCATAGATTCCAAAGCCGACAACGGCAAAAAGCGCCAGAAAAGCGGTGACAACAATATAGGTTTGAGAGCTCTTGGGCGGAGTGTCCAGGGGGGTGGTTTTGGGGTTTGGGTTCATGTGTTGGTTATTGCGTTATTGGGTTGTTGGTTATCAGGTTGATGCGTTGTTAAGAGAAGGCTGGCGTGTTAGATTTAAGAATGCTTGATGTTTTGTGATCAGACAAAGGATACTTGATTTTTCAATAATATGGCTTTTTAAGCGAACTACAGGCTTCTTGGCCGTTTTTCTATGGTCATTTAGGAATTTTTTTTCTGTAAATGGACTGCTTTCCCACCAAATACTACACCCATCCGACCATTTAGTAGCCGACGGGCTGTCGACCGTGGACCATCGCCTGTCGGCCACCACCGTTTTAAACAAAAATGCCGAACCGGAAAACCTCGCTTTCCGATTCGGCATAAAAATTACAGTTTCGGAATATTCATTCCGCCATCTACCATGATCACCTGTCCGGTGGAATAGGGGAAACTTCCGGTGGAAAGGGCGGCAACGGCTTTACCCACATCTTCAGGCAATCCCCAACGCTGTTGGACAGTGAGCCCTTCAGCAATGAGTTTATCGTACTTCTCTGTGACCTTTGCGGTCATATCCGTGGCAATAATCCCCGGACGAACTTCATATACAGGGATATTGTATTCTCCTAAGCGTACCGCAAACAATTGGGTGGCCATGCTCATTCCCGCCTTGGCGATGCAGTATTCACCTCTGTTGACCGAGACGACTGTGGCTGAGATGGAGGAAACGTTAATGATAGCGGCTTCGAAATTTTCATCTGCGCCTTTTTGCTCCACCATCCAATTGGCCGCTGCCTGGGACAGGAAATAAGAACTTTTCAGATTGGTGTTGAGTACATAATCAAAGCTCTCCTCCGTCGCTTCCAGTATATCTTTTCGTTCTTTGGGTGCTACACCGGCATTATTGACGAGGACATTCAGCCTGCCGAAATGGCCTTTGATTTTCTCCACGATTGCCTTTCTGGAATCTTCTAGTCCGACATCCCCCTGACAATACAGCACATCAGCACCCAGTGCACGCAATTCATCCAAAGCGCCTTGGGCATCTTCCTCGTTTCTCACCCCATTGATGGCCAGATCGAACCCGGCTTCGGCCAGGCATTTTGCGATACCCAAACCGATTCCTCTAGAACCTCCGGTAATTAATGCTACCTTTTTCATATTGATGATCTTCAATGCAGGTTAAGCCTAAAGTTCAGGTACATCGACCCAACATCTCTTCTCCCAGCTTTCGATGCCCTTTTCCGCCAATTGGATTCCTTTGGCTCCCTCTTTCATATCCCAAGGGAAAGGCTCATCCTTCACCACATGCTTGAGGAACAATTCCCATTGTACTTTAAAGGCATTGTCGAAAACCTCCTGCTCGGGAACCTTGGACCAGCCGTCAAAAAAGTCGATGGGCTGGGCAATATCCGGATTCCAGACCGGCTTCGGCGTATTGCCATAATGCTGGATGTAACATTCCCTCAAGCCTGCTACTGCAGATCCTTTTGTCCCATCCACCTGTAAGGTCAAGAGATCGTCCCTTCTTACCCGTACCGTCCAAGAGGAGTTAAAATGGGCCACAATATCCCCTTCCAGTTCGAAGGTGGCATAAGCTGCATCGTCGGCGGTACATTTATAAGGCTTGCCCTGCTCGTCCACGCGTTCCTTGATATGGGTGGCACCAAGACAGGAGACGGCTTTCACCTTTCCGAAAATATTGTCCAAGACATACCTCCAGTGGCAAAGCATGTCCACGATGATTCCCCCATCGTCTTCCTTACGGTAATTCCAGGAGGGCCTTTGAGCAGGAATGGTATCTCCTTCAAACACCCAATAACCAAATTCTCCTCTCACAGATAGAATCTCACCAAAGAAGCCGTTTTCGATCAGGCGTTTGATTTTCCTCAATCCCGGTAGCCAGAGCTTATCCTGTACCACACCGTTTTTGACCCCGGCCGCTTTGCACAGTTCGAACAGTTCAAGCGCTGTTGCAGTGTCGGTGGCCATGGGTTTTTCACAATAGATGTGTTTGCCTGCCTTCACCGCCTTCCTGATCGCTTCCGCTCTCCGCCCGGTGGTTTGTGCATCAAAATATATGGTATAATGATCGTCTGCCAATAGCGAATCCAGGTCGGTGGATATTTTTTCGATCCCTGAACGCTTTGCAAGTTCCTCCAACTTCGCCTTGTTCCTGCCTACCAAGACCGGATCAGGCATGATGGTTTCTCCGTCAGACAGCTTCACGCCGCCTTGTTTGATGATTTCAACGATACTTCTCATCAGGTGCTGGTTCGTACCCATACGACCAGTCACCCCGTTCATGATAATGCCTATTTTGTGTTCCATGTTGGTTTATTTTATAAGACGGAAGACAGAAGACCGCAGACGGAAGTTTTCGCTTCCACTACGTCCGACCTCCATCTATTCGTTTTGATTAATTTCTAGTTTCAGAGATATTCCACCTATGTCTTAGCCTACCTGACGGTATATCAGAGCTATAAACTCCGGTCTTCCGTCTCCGGTCTTCAGTCACCTAACATCTGACATTGGTCTTCTGACAAAAGTCAACTCTTATAATATTGCTCAACGATGCGGTCCAGAAACTCTTTTTGGTCTGCCGCCCACCAGCGGTCGGAGAATATCTCCACTTCATTGAATCCGTTAAAACCGGCAGCTTCTGCCCAGCCCCTTATTTTCTGGACGGGTATACAACCTTCACCCATCAGACCACGGTCATTGAGGAAGTCAGCTGAAGGGCTCATCCAGTCGCAGATATGGAAAGCATACAAATGCCCATTCCTCCCACAACGGAGAAGCTCTTGCTCCAAATTGGGATCCCACCAGAGATGGTACACATCCGCCGCTACTCCTACATGATCCGAGCTGATCGCTTCGGCCATATCGTTGGCCTGGCCCAAGGTATTGACCGCTGAACGGGTGTCTGCATACATGGGATGCAGCGGTTCGATGGCCAACTTAACGTTGTTGGCGATGGCGTAGGGCAATACATTTTCGATGCCCTCTTGGATCTGCGCCCTCGATGTCTCCAGAGATTGTCCCGGATCCGCTCCACAGACCAGAACGATCATCGGTGCGCCTAAGGCCGCCGCTTCGTCCACGGCTTTTTTGTTGTCATCAATGGCCGCGGCTCTCTTTGCGGAAGAAGTGGAGGGGAAAAAGCCCCCTCGGACCAGGGAGACTACCTCTAGCCCATGGTCCTTCAGCATCTTTCCGGTTTGGGCAATATCTCTTCCTTCGAGGTACTGTCGCCATACAGAAATTCCCTTGACCCCTACCCTGCTGTAGTTTTCGGCGCCCTCCTCAATCGACCATGACTTGGTCGTGATGGTGTGGATACAAAGCTTGCTTAGATCTTCAATTTTGCTTGCACTCATGATACACAGTTGAAGAAAGTGTAATAAGGATCGCCTTTAATGATACGCTGTAGATAAAGGGCGACTTCCCTTGCGTGGTAATCACCCCACATGCTGGATTCCCCAGAGGCGATTTTTTTTCCTGCAGGCACATGGTCCCATCCATTGGGTTGGTGATAAATAGAATGTAGGAGGATCCCCTGGTGTTTTTTGTCGGTGCTCAAATAAGGCTCTTGGAACAAGGTCCTAATCACTGTAAGACCTGCCTGCCAATATTTATTGCCTTTTTCTTCCTCGCCTTTGGCCTTTAGGTATTGTCCAAGTCGAAGCAAACCCTGTGCGCCAATGGCCGCCGCAGAACTGTCCACGGGCTCGAAATCGTTATATGGATCCGCCGCTACTGATAGGTAATCACCCAATTTATGTAGGTTAGGCGCGCCGGTATCCCAATAAGGAATTCCGTCAATCGGTGTATGTTCTATATAAAAATCGCAAGTCGCCTCTGCCGCCTGAAGCATGAACGCTTCTATTTCTTCGCGGGATCCATAAACGGATAAATCCTCGTCTGAAAGTGTTTGGAGAAATTCCAGTTCTTCTGCAAATCCCACCATGGCCCAAGCCAAGCCTCTTGTCCAGGTGGAGAAACCGGTATAACCTTGTTGGGAATTAGGCGCCCTAAAGTTCCCGTCATTGGTATTGAAGATGCTTTCATGGGCGGTTCGGCCCCAAAGATCATAACTGTCCCGGCCTTTTCCGTAGTAAACTGCATAATCCGCCGTAGCTTTGGCATGTTGTAATCCCCTTACCAGCAAGTTGATTCTAATGTCATTCTCCTCTTGCAATACATGGCCCAATCGATGGCTTAGCATCAAAATACGCACGGTCCTGATGGTGTCCACAAATAAGGAATGGGGGCCGTTGAAGGAATAGATAAATCCGCCACCATTTTTGATAGGGGTCCATCGTCCCGCCTGGACTGCACCGGATATTTTAAGCGCCAGTTCGTAAAAATTCTTCTCCCATTCGTTAAAAGGGGTCTTTCCTTCCACCATTAACCGCAGCAGATTACCGTAGGTGCTGGCATTGTTGAAGCCGTGGTCATGGACACCGGTATGGCTGACATGGGGCGCCATCAATTCCAGGGTTTTTGCCCTTCCTTTCTCCAAAAATTCTTTCTCTCCGGTGGCATCAAACTGCAAAATTGAAGAACCAAACTGAAAACCTTGGGTCCATTCGGTCCATCCACGGGTAGTATACTTTCCTTCAGCGGTAAATACAGGAGATCCTTTCCCCAACTCATATTCCTTTTCAATGAGGGAGATTTTCTCTCCTGACAACTCCCAGAACTGCCTCAACTGGTTGGCTAAATCCTCGGGTTTAAGGTTAAAATCAATTTGAATCATTTTAATTTTGATTAATGATGAAATTCAATTTTACGAATCAATGTCAAACCTAACTTTATCTATTGCCGGAAGAAAGGCATATATAAAATTAAAACTGGTACTTTTCGTTCATCTCCTTCCTAAAGGCAGAGGGGCTCCTATTGGTTTTGCCCTTAAACATCCTGGTAAAGTAGGACGGGTCATTGTACTTCAACCGGAAAGCAATTTCCTTGTTGGAAAGATCTGTATAGATCAATAGGCGTTTAGCCTGAAGTACCAGACGGTCCATGATGATTTCCAAGGCGGTATGGCCGGTGATTTTCTTCACGTACTTATTGAGAACGGCGGGAGAAATGGCCATCATTTCCGCATAATCCTGTACCAGATGGTATTCCATAAAATGCTTTTCCACGAGGGTCTGAAACTGCTGCACCTGCGCATAGTGGGGATCATGCATTTTTGCCTTTTCGGCAAACTGTTCTACATAATATTGTTTGCATTTTAGCAGGAAGATCTGCAGATAAGAACGAAGAATTTCCGTGTTGATTTTGGACCGGCTTCTATTTTCACGACGGATCATATCGATCAGCTGGAGCAACTCGCCAAAGCCCTTGGCGTCCATGTTGAGAAGGGGATGGATATGGTAGTTGTTAAAGAAAGGAAAATTGTCATGCAAATCATGTTGCATTCCCAAAGCATAAAATTCCTTTGAAAAAACAATAAGGTAGCCGTGATAATCCTTCTCCCTTGAGATTAAATGTACTTGACCCGGCGAAATAAAGTGGATACTATTGGAATGAATGGGGTGGGTATGGAAGTCGATTTCATGGCGGCCCGAGCCATTGACAAAGACGCATATTTCATAATAAGAATGCCGGTGGGGGCGATCCGTCTTGTGGGGATAATTTTTGTTGTTGATGTCTTCTCCCTTGACTTCGAACACCTGAAAATCCTGGTGAAGCGCACCTTCCGGCAATTCGTACGTGTGAATCGAACGGTCCATTTTTCCTTCCATCGTTGTATTTATTGTTCTCCAGAAGGTACCGCCATAGGAGTTCCGGCAGGCACGGGGCTGCCAAAGTTGGGAGAGCCGTCCTCATTCCAGGTAAATCGCTGAAGACGGATATCCCTGTTCCAACCCGGCTCGGTGCTCTTCTTGGAATGATAAAATATCCAATCCTCTGTGCCGTCCGGAGAGGTGGTAAAGCTGGCATGCCCCGCACCCAAAACCTGGTCATTACCTTGAAACACCGGGCCTTTCTTGATCCAGTTGGCCGGATCCATCGGATCTTGTAAAGTATCCGTCAAAGTCAGCTGGCCCAGCCGATATTCCACCATCCATGATTCCCTAGTGGAATAGATTACATGGATCTTTTCATCCTTTCGCAATACCTGCGCGCCTTCGTTTAGATTAAGAGGGCCTCCCGTTTCCCATTCCTCCTCAGGAGAAGAAATCTTCACCCTGTTGCCGTTGATGGTGAAGGGATTCTCCATAGTGGCAATATACAAATGCTGCTCTGTTTTGTCGGTGTCGGCATTATCGATCCAGCCCGACCAGATGGCGTAGCGTTGGCCATTGATGACAACAGGCGTCAAATCGATAGCCCATTTGACAGACTTAGGATCTTTAATGTTGTCGCCGGTATAGAGCATTCCTTTATCTTCATAGGGGCCAAAAGGATCATCAGAAGCAGATTCTAAAACGCCGGAGCGTTGGTGTATAAAAGGAGGCCCCGCCTCTCCTGCGGTATAATAGATATACCACTTTCCTTCAATAAAATGTAGCTCAGGCGCCCAGATGTTCGTCCTGTTCCATCCCTCCTCCGGGGCTTCCCAAACGGTAATACGCTCTCCGGGATCGGTCATTTTGTCGGACTTAGACACGTAAATCCCCCCGTCGCCGGATCCGCAGTAATAGTACAACCCATCTTTCTTGAAGACCCAAGGATCTGCACCATCTGCTATGGGGTTGGTAAAAGTCTTTTCAATTGCTGGATTCTCCTTTCCGCTTTGATCATCAGTTTTTACCCCACATCCGTGCAAGCCCCCAACCAGGGCCACGGTTATTATTAGAAGTTGATATTGTTTCATTTTTGCTTTTTGAAGTTTTGTTCGATTTGAATTACCGGCCAACCATTTTCCCAATTGATTTTATCCATCAGCATCACCCTTCCTTTGGATCGATCTAAAGTATCAATTCCGTGATAAGCGACCCAATCCTGACCGGATTGGTCTTGAATCAGGGAATTGTGGCCGATAGCAATCCATTGCCCATAGCGTTCCATGATGACACTATTCGTTGCCCCTGTAGATTCCGCCAACGTCTCAAAGGGTCCCGTCGGCGACTTTGAGCGAGCGACCATCAGGGCATAATGGGCATACGCTCCGCAACAGTTATCTCCTGAGTAAAAAAGATAATAATAACCTTCCTTATAAACCACCCACGGTCCTTCTACCAGCTTTTGGTAGTTGTCGGAATCGCTATTTTGCACCGTGTGCAAAACGGACAAAGGCCTTGAGCCAGCCTTAAAATCCAAGCGGTTGTCCGCCAATTCCTGTACCTTAATCGGTTGATGCCCGGACCCCCAGTAAAGATACTTGTTGCCCGACACAGGATCATCAAAGGCCATCGGGTCGATTTCCACAAAGGTTTCTCCGCACAACAGCGGCTCGCCTTTGTCAATAAACGGGCCCGCGGGATTTTTGGAAGTAGCCACGCCCATACATTTTCCCAAAGCAGGGTCCACAGATTCGCCGGAGTAGTAGAGAAAATAGGTTTGCGTCAGGGAATCATAGGTTACGTGGGGAGCCCAAAAGTCCTTGTCTGCCCAATTGGGTTGTTCGGGAAGCGCGTCTCCGAGGATATCCCATTCCTTAAGGTTTTTGGATCTTGCAGCTTGGATATGGATCAATTCTCCAGCGATTTCGGTATTGGTGCCATAGACGTAATAGTACCCGTCATGCCCCAGGACGACCGTTGGATCGGGAAAGTTGGCATCAATAACCGGCTGGATTTGAAAGGCGGAACTTCCCTCACCATTCTTTATCAATTGGTTGGAACCACAGGAAAACAATCCTGTCAGGATCCACAATGAAAAAAATGATAAAATATAGTTATCCTTCATACGGCGTTATATCCTTGTGACAGCAGGTATGCCCCTTCTTAACGAATTTCGATATTCACAAAGATAATAGCATCCATTGCCCTGCCAAGCCCACATCGTGGAAAATCTGACTTAGCCAAGCCATTCCATTATTCTAGGACATTGAGTAAGCCACTTATATCACCGGATCGCATCATGGCTGCTGTAGCAACTCAAACGTTGTCTTATCCATTTGCAGTTTCGGTAATGACCCTCCAGTGGTCGAAAATCCCGCTTTAATTAAAGCTGTACGTCGGGGGGCGACTGACCCGTTCGAAAAATGGGTGTGGAACACGTACGACAAACCGCCTGTTTCATCGGAGAACAGATCCCCGTGTCCGGTGCCAGGCCAATTAAGGTCTTTTTGATGAAGAATGGGATTCCCCCCGAATTTCTTCCAAGGCCCCAGCGGGTGATCACTTACCGCATAGCCTACCGCATAGTCGGGATTTCTAAAATCATTGGCAGAATAGATCAGGTAATAAAGGCCGTTCTTTTTAATTACGGTAGGCCCCTCCGCTACCGGCCAGGGAGCTTGGGCGGTATTTTCCCATTCCTCTGAAGCGGACACGCATTCCCCCAGTGTTTCCTCCTTGATGGCAGCGAGGTCCTCCGTCATTTCCCCCACATATATCCTGTTGCCTTCTCTTAAGCGCACGTGATAGAGGTAGATTTTGCCGTCTTCATCTTTATAAATAAAGGGGTCGATTTGTTTGACAGGAGCATCTAAAGGTTTCTTCACTGCTTGGGTAAACGGCCCCAGGGGACTTTGGCTTTCTGCTATGGCAATATTTTCATTAGCAGTGTAGGCCATGTAAAACGTTTGATTGTGGTAAAATACCTGGGGTGCCCAAAAACCTTTATCTCCGAATACATCGTCCCTTTTTAAAGCAAAGCCTTCCTTTGCACCTACCGGCCCTTTCCACTCTTTCTTATCTGTAGAGGAATAGACCAAAAATCCTTGATCAGCATTGCCCTCTACCGTTCCGTAAAGATAATATGTATCTTCATGAACAAATATGGTAGGGTCAGCGAGATGAATACCATTTCCTTTAGTCGCCTCTTGTGCAAAGCCTTTTTGCATCCACAAGGCAAGTAGGAAGATACTGACGGAACTAATTTTGAATACCCTTGCCATTTTAATAGAGTTTATCTTATCGTGATTTTTCCCTTGCACCATTATAGGAAACCGGAAAACTAACCTTCCTGAGGGATGCTTATTGAAGAGGGCCATGATAAGTTTAACCCTCACCATGGTCCTCTTTTACTTAATCAATCTTCTTATTGGTCCCCAAATAGGCCACCAATTCAATGATTTCCTGCTCCGATAGGTTTTCAAACAGTCCCATAGGCATCATCGACACAGGCGTCACCTCTCTAGATTGGATGGTGGATTTATTGATGATTACCGGGTCTTGGCCCACCACCCTTAATGTCAGTTGACGGTTGGTTTCAGCAATTACATTCCCCGAATAGTTTCTTCCATCCCGGGTTGTAATGACCACCATCCTATAATCATCTTGTATTTCTGCACTTGGGTCGAGTACATTAAGCAGGATGTAGTCGATATTGGTCCTATTGGATCCGGTGAGATCAGGTCCCATTATTTCTCCTTCCCCGTACATTTTATGGCAGGGGCCACAGACATTTTGGAAAACAGTTTTCCCTTTTTTCAGATCTGCTTTGGCCAATGCTGCGGGCTGAAGAATATCCCTGTATTTTTGGTATGCAGCTTCATCTTTGGCCACAGATTCGATGGGGCCCCATATTTCGATGAATCCACTGCCCACCACCCTTAACATTTGCCGGGCTACGGTGGGGGAGATTTCTCTCTTGGGAATCCGGCTCTCCTTAATTTCACTGACCAGCATAGCGCCATAGCGTGGGCGGGAGGATAAGGTCTGAACTGCCTCTGCTTTCTCTTCAGGACTGAGGTTCTTATAACTTTGGACCAGCAGCCTGCCTAAAGATTCGTTATCATAGGCAGCGATAGCTCTTATGGCTTCCAACCTGAGTCTATCATCTTTTAAGAGCATCGGGATTTCGCTGGCCAATGCGGCATTTTGCTGGGCGGCCAAGAGCTTTAATGACCTGATCCGTTGCTCCACCGGCGTTTTCGTATTTTTTAGTGCGGTCAAAGCACGTTGCGTAGCCTCCCTGTCCCCGAAGAGATCAGAAATGGCAAGGGCAAGGGTTTTGGTTTCTTCAGATGCCCGTTGGAACTTTGCTGCAGAAGCCGCCCAGTTGCCCGGAGCTGTCAAGTCAGTCCTCCCTTCCATCCCACTCAACATCCCTTCCAGTAACAGGGGGGTATTGGTACCGGCCTGGTCGAGGGTGTTAACCAAAAGCTCCAACTTGTCACCATCAACTGCTCTCCGCGCCATCAATTTGGTCACAAATGGTATTTTTGAATGCTTGGAAAGGCCAAGAAATCTGGCAGGGTCTTTCTCCATCAGCGACTCTATTCCGTACCAGATCATCTTAGGAAGATTATGGTCTTGGCTGTCTTCCCCATGTTCCAGGAGATTCGCCGCAATCGCCCATTTCTCCTCCGTGGCAATTCTCTGGAGGGAAGAAGCCAGATAGAGCCGAACGACTGGCGAGGCATCCTGTTTGGCCATCTGTACGAATTGCGCCTTTGCTTCTTTGGAAGGATCGCTATCTTCACACAAGAATTGGATAGCCCATCCTCTCACATGTTCGTCCTTGTCGCCCAACGCTTGCAGCAGCCGTCTTTCATCCCAACCTCCAATCTGATGCAGGGTCCACATGGCCCGAAGTCTGTAATCCGGATTTTTGTCTTTGTCAAACATTCCCCTAAGGTCATCAGCAGTCTCCTTTTTTAGGCTGCCTTGGACGGCTCTCTTATGGAGGATCCCCCTGGCTCTTCTGGAATGCCAGTCACTGGGGCTTTTCTGCAGTTCTACCAATTCCCGGTCTGTAAGAAGGTTTAGATCCTCGAACCTCCCTTTAAAATACTTTGCTAAATTATTAACGGGCATGGTCCTAAAGATCCTTCCCGTTTCTGAATTCAATACTTCCTGGCCACAAATATCCGCATCGTGCCAGTCTAAAGCGTAAAGCCCTCCGTCAGGGCCAATTTCCATACTGAACCCCACCCATTGGGCATTGTTGGCCGTCACAAAATCATCGCCGTGCCTTCCGACAAAACCCGATCCAGCAGGTTCTAGGATGTCAGAGAGAATGGCATGTTCATGGATGTTAGCCATAAATATTTTACCCTTTTCTTCGGCAGGAAAAGCATCAGACTGGTAGATCCTGGCACCGCCGTGGGCGGATCTATGGCTATGGTCCGTGATAGTCTTGATATCATCATATACATAGGGGTTGAAATGCTGCCCCCCTTGACGATGGTATATTCCTCCCGGTACGATATGCCACAAATGGGGGATGACACAAGCGGTGATAAACAACTGCCCCTTGGCATCATAATCAATTCCCCAAGGATTGCTAAAACCATGAGCCACCACTTCGAACCGGTCTTTCACCGGATGATATCGCCACACCCCTCCGTTAATATCCACCCCATCGGCTTCTAAAAGATCCTCTGGAAAGGGATCATTGTGAAAATAGAGCTTGCCTTTCCCTTTCGGTTTACGGATCTTTGAAGGAGTGGCAAAGCCTTGGAGGCCATAGAGCCAACCATCCGGTCCCCAGTGAAGGCTGTTCAAGGTTTCGTGTCGGTCCCTGATACCCCATCCGGTCAGCAATACTTCAATATCATCCATATCAGCTTTATCGTCTCCATCGCGGTCGGGAACAAAAAGGAGGTTTGGCGGCGCCCCCAGGTACAAGCCATCGAAACCCACAGCCATGGCCGCCGGGAAGGCCAAGCCTTCCAAGAAAACCTTTTGGCTGTCTGCTTCCCCATCACCGTCGGTGTCTTCCAAGATGAGAATACGGCTGTTTCCTGCATTGGAAAAACCATGTCCACGAGATTCGTAATCCCTATTTTCTGCTACCCATAGCCTGCCTTTGTCATCCCAACAAAAAGCCATTGGCTGGGTAATCATAGGTTCTGCGGCCCATACGTTTACTTGGTAGCCCTCCTTGACAGTCATTGCTTCCACAGCCTCCCAAGGTTGGAGGAATTTGGCATTTCGGCCTTCTTCTTGGGCGATTCTCCATAATTCTGTTGAATTGTACATGCCCGTTTTCCCGGAAAATCCTCCCCACCACTCGTTAATGTCCAGGTCGTTGATCTCCCCCGAATGCACCACCAACTGGTGTTTTAAGGTCTCTGTCTTTCCTGCCGGAATCACCCAGTCTTCATCCCGTGTATAAGACGGCCCCACCCCAAGCTGCCCGTCTACCCTCCATTTGTTAGGGTAACCGTGATTTTCGGGATGCTCGAAAATGGAAATATTGGCCATATCCTTTCTTCCTTCTACCTGCATGGCTACATTCACCCACATAGCAGGCTGGCCTTCGGCTTTTTCATTTTTTTGTCGGGCGGCATTGACCACTTCACCTTTGATCCCATCCTTCCAAGGCATCCTTAGAAAAAGCCCCCCATAATCATATTTACCAATGGTCACCTCTGTTTTTGCCTCTCCTTTCCACTCCAATTCCACGTAATATTTACCACCACTTTCCCTCATGGTCCAATTCTGCGTTTCCAGCATCAGGACATCGCCTTTCTCATCAAGCAACTCATAAAGGGTTTGCCATTGAACCGTTTTCCCTTGTTCTTCAATCACGTTGGAAGCGACCTTTCTCCAGTAGCCCGCACCAGGATTATGGAAAAAATCCCGGTTATTGACGCGGGTGAACCCCCAATATAAGCCGGTCTGGTGCTTATGGTGCCCCGGGCTGTATTCTGTAAGTATACCGTTGCCATCAGGAGCGACAATAGGATGGATGTAAGGACGAAAATCTTCTTTAGCATTTTGCGTAAGCAAAGCTTGTTGCTCACCCTTTCTAAATATGGATAGGGTTTCCTGATCTTCATCGACAACAACATGCAAGTCGGTGTCTTCTATGGAAAGTACCTCGCTTTCATCATCCTCCTTGCTTTGGGATTGTCCCGAACCACAACCGTGGAGGACTACAGCAAGTGAGGCAAAAAATAAAGCCCTTTTAATCATTGTTTTTGTTTTTTTCAAAGCTATGTGGTTTTATCGTTAAATGTGGTTCTGTATAACATGCATTGCATATTCTACAGAGCCAACTCTGGAATTACCAGTTTGGGTTTTGAATTAAATTTGGGTTTAGCTCAATCTCCCTTTGGGGAATGGGCCATAAATAGTCTCTTTGGGGATTAAATACCTTCAAGAAACCGGGGAGGGAAATGGTTTGCAAATTGCTGCTTTGGTCAACATAGGTCATTCCATAAATGATTCCAGGAATGACATCTTCCGCAATTTCCCAACGCCTGATATCAAAATACCTTAATCCTTCAAAAGCAAACTCTACTAACCGCTCACGCCTCACTATTTCCCTTAGTTCACTTTGGGACCTGAGTTCCTCTATAGCAGGCATGTTAACATCAGGTCTAGCCCTCACCTCATTGATTGCTGCAATTACGCTTTCATCAATCTGATTGCTCTCAATCATTGCCTCCGCATAGGTTAACAAAACCTCAGCATACCGGATGAAGATAATATTGATCCCACAATTTGAAGGTTGCGCCAAATCCTCAATGTTCAGGTATTTTTTAACATTAAAACCGGTTGCTGTCGAGTTCTCGGCATAGCCTATTGCATCGCCTGTCCCGCTTCCAGGCTTGGGGTCATAGATTTGCCCATTGAGCAATTTATCTCCAAACACGAATATAGAATATTTCAGTCTGGGATCTCTGTTTTCATAGGGATTCTTAGGATCAAAGCCACTTGAAGGGTCCGAAATATCTTTTCCATTTTTCATTTGATAAGAATCTACTGCCTTCTTGGTGGGAACAAAACTATTAACTTGTGGGAACAAACTATTGGGTGTGGTCAAACTAAAAATGTTATTACTTTGGATATTCTTGATATACTCCCTATTCATAATTACTTCCTCGTTATTTTCAGCCTCGTAACTAAAAAGGCGCTCATAACTGGGATAGAGGCTGTAAACGTTAAGATCTATTACCTTTTTGGCAGCAATTGCAGCTTCCGGATACCTATGGGCATACAACATTGCTCTGGCTTGAAGGGCCAAAGCAGCTCCTTTCGTCATTCTGCCTTTTTCTCCCTGAGTTACCGGAAGCAATTCCGCAGCCTCACTAAGTTCACTGTGGATGAAATTCCAAACCTCGGAAACAGGGGTTTTGGTTAAAGCCCTAGATTCCTCCAATGTAGTTTCGCGAGTTAACAACGGCACATCACCATATAATATCGCTAGTCTCGTGTAATAAAATGCGCGTAAAACCTTTACCTCTCCGGTTAATCTTTTTATTAGATCCTGATTAAGTCCTTGGCTTTCATTTGCCTTATCTAGAAATATGTTTGCAGCTTGAATACCTGTATAAGCATCTGTCCAAGTTCTTAATACTTTCCCAATGGTAGCATCATAGGCACCTTTTTCAATAATGGATTCCTCTCTCCACATTAACGTTACATGTCCGATATCCGACATAGCATCCCAATTCGTGAAATCCCCCGCCCCTTCCAAGTGGGTGTAAACCGCATTCGCCCCCAACGTAAAGTCGTTTTCAGTCTGCCAGTATATCTCCGAAGATACACGGTCGTTGGGGATGGTTTCCAAAAGGTTATCACTGCAACCAGCTACCCCCGCTACCACTAAAGCTGCAAATAGTTTATTTATTCGATATTTCATAATATTGATGATTCAAGGTGGATAGATTAAAAATGGATATTGACTCCCAAGGTGCTTACGGAGGTTTGTGGATAGGCTTCTGTCCTGCCACCGGGCACAGTTTCCGGATCCACATTCCACTCATTTAAGGCAGAGAACGTTAATGGATTGGTAGTGGCAACATATACGTTTACCCTTTGTAAACCTGCTCTTTCAATTACAGTCAGAGGCAACTCATAACTGAATTGCACATTCTTCACCCGCAGATAGTCCCCATTGGTGAGGTCGCGATCCGCCATTACAATATTTCGTAAATCATACTTGAGTGGTCGGGGGAATCTCGCATCCCTGTTTTCCGGTGTCCAATAGTTGTCAGTGATCAACTGATGAGTAAACCCTCCCCATATGCCCATTTCGACTATTGCGCCGCCAATACGGGAATTTTTTCCGGCAACTCCCTGCAGCAAGACATTCAGAGCGAATGATTTGTAGGTAAAGTTAAGATTCGATCCGAAGGTATACTTAGGAAAACTATGACCTAAATAGGTCATATCATCAGCAGTGATTCTCCCATCTTCATTTAAGTCCAAAAACTTCACATCTCCCGGTTCTATCCCTGACCTCATCGTCGGATAGTTTCTAATTTCTTCTTCCGTCTGGAAGAATCCATCTGTTTTATAGCCCCAGAATGAATTGATTGCATAACCTTCTTCCGTGATGTAACGCGTTTCATTGCCTCCTGTGATATAGGGCCCTGTCCCTGCAAGGTCTTTTACCTCATTATGGTTGATGTTGAAATTCAGGTTAGCATTAAATCCAACTTTTCCAAAGTAGCTATTTGCTCCCAACTCAAACTCCCAGCCGCTATTGTCCATTCGTCCTGCGTTCTGCGGTGATGCTTGAAGACCCAGTGTGCCGGGTACGGGCAAAGAGAGCAAAATACCGTCTGTTTTCTTATGGTAATAGTCTGCGGTTAGATAGAATTTATTGTCTAAAAACTGGGCGTCTACACCTAGATTAGACTGGGTGGTGGTTTCCCAAGTAAGATTCTGGTTGGCCATTCTGGTCTGCATAAATCCCGGCGCAACCATACCGTCAAAAGAGTAAGTGGTAAGATTGAGGGTTTTCAAATAGCTATACAGATCCACCGCCTGGTTTCCAGTTTTCCCCCAAGATCCACGGATCTTCAGTTCATTGACGGTCCCTCGCAGGTTGTCCCAAACCTCTTCTTCTGAAAGCCGCCAGCCGGCAGAGAACGATGGAAAAAAGCTGTAACGGTTATCTTGAATAAATCTTGATGATCCATCATACCGCGCATTGGCTTCGAAAAGATATTTATCTTTAAAAGCATAATTCAGTCTGCCAAAATAGGATCGCAAACCCCAGCTAAACTCATTCCCATTGTTGCTTTTTGTCGCATCATTGGCTCCTTGATTGATAGATTGTATTTGGTTATTATAAAAATTTTGACGGTAAGCGTTCAAATTGTTGCCTCTGTTTTCAATCTGTGAATACCCAACCAAAATATTGATATCATGCTGAGCCAGATTAAGCGAATAATTTATCAAATTGTTGATAGTCACTTCTCTGTTACTGTTTCTAATCTCTGTCAATTCATTGATCGGCCGGGATAGAGTAACCAATTCGGGATCATAGTAGTCCCTGACCTCCAGCTTATTTCTAAAATTCTTCCCGCTGGTCAACGTCATCCTGGTTCCCCATTGAGTGGTAAATTTTAGACCTTTGACGATTTCCCAATCGGCTTTGATAATGCCTGTGAAAAAATCCTCAGCGGTTCTGGAGGTACCAGCTGCCTCTGCTTCCATTAAAGGATTTTTGCCGTCTGAGCTAATTCCGTAAGTTCCGTCGGGGTATTTTGGAACTGTCCATTGGGACGTCTGTAACATATTGTTGAATACCGCCCCCTCGTTGATAGGTGACAAAATATTACTGTACCTATAATTGATATCTGTAGAAACCAGTATTTTAGATGATGCATGGTAATCTGTGTTAAGCCTCAACTCCCCTATTTTAGCCTCTGAATTGGGAATGATGCCTTCTTGGTCCTGATACCTAATACTCAACCGTGATGTAATGGTCTCAGTACCTCCACTGATAGATACCGAATGATTGATTTGGGGGGCCGATTTGAGTACTGCTTCGTACCATGTATTAGGCAGTGGATATCTTAATCGATCCTTTGCGTTGACATATTCCTGGATATGTTCTTCTGTGAAGATAGGGGCACCGCTTGAGTTGGTCCAAGCAACATTCTGCAGCCGCATATAATCTTCTAGGCCCATGTGAACAGGATTGTTGTTGGTCTGCTGCAAGGCGTAGTAACCACCGTAAACCACCGACAGCTTGCCTGGTTTGGCTCTTTTGGTAGTTACCAAAATAACACCATTAGCTGCTCGAGAACCGTAAATGGCGGTAGAGGAGGCATCCTTTAACACAGATACTGACTCTATATCGGTTGGATTAATATCGTGAAGTCGCTGTTCTATTCCGTCCACAATCACCAGCGGCTCATTGGCTCCCAAGGTAGTAATCCCCCTAATCCGCATGACCATATTTGTCTTGCCTGGAGCGGCTCCCTGATCAAGAATCGTGAGCCCGGAAATCTTACCCTGTAGAGATTGTTGGATATTCTGAACCGTCCGTTTTGACAGATCCTCTCCTTTGATTTCGCTCACCGCGCTGGTCATACTGACTTTTCTCTGCTCGCTATATCCAACAACGATCACTTCGTCTAAATTTCTTAAATCTTCTTCTAAAATGACATCAATGGTTCCTCTTCCGTTCACAGGTTCTTCCTTGGTCAAATAACCAATTGAAGAAAATACAAGAATAGCATCCGCTGCAGCATCAACTTCATAATTACCATTTACGTCTGTTACAGTTCCAGCAGTTGTTCCTTTAACCAGCACATTCACACCTGGGATAGTCATACCGTCTACCTTCGAAGTTACCTGCCCCCTCACCGGAATAAATAACTTTGTGATTTTGTTTTTCTCTTCTGCCAAGAGTTCAGCAGCGAGCGCATCAACATCTTTATGCGCAGAAGCGCCTTTTTGTTCCACTATAAAAAGATCTTTTCGGATTTGTCGCAGATGTAAGTTATGTTGATTTAACAGAACTGGAAGATCAGTAATAGATGAATCTGTCACACCTTCCCTTAACGAAACCACTTTGTTTTCTAATAGACCGCTTTGATAAACAATGGATACCTGACGTTTTTCTTCAAATTCTTCTAACAGGGATTTAAGGGTCTTTGTCTGTTGATTTTTTATCGAAGGAACTGCTGTCATCTTATTCTGCATGGAAACGGCCAATTCTTGGCTACGAACACCTATCGTAAAGCCGTGAGTTACCATAACGATCCACGCCAACTGATACAAAATTTTTCTAATCATGTTTTTTTGGTTTTGTTAATTGAATATTTAGTTTTCGGGTTTATGAAGTAATGTCTTTTTTATAATACATTGAGCCTATTGATAATTTTCAAATTCGACTTTATAAATGGCAGAAATATCCTTTATTAATGTATCGATATGCTCTAAAGGAAGTTTTCCCGAAATTTTTTGACCCAGCAGATCTTTACGAGCAACACGCAGCTCCAACCCGTAAGTCTCCTCAATCATAATCAGTAATGCTCCCAAGCTGGTATGGTCAAGGATTAATTTTTTATCCTTCCAAGAGGAATAGACTTCTGGATCGACATTTTTCTTTGTGTAGCGTAAAGGATCGGCGCCGAACTCTACTAATTCTCCGGGATTCATTATGACTTTTTCCTTTCGCCGCTGACCCTTAATATTCAGTTCAATTTTGCCTGAATTCAATACTATTCTGGTTTTGTCCCGTCTGTTTGACAAAGTGAATTCGGTTCCCAAAACGTCAACAAACACGTCATCTGGGGTATGTACGAGAAACCTTTGATGGTTTTGGGTGTGGATTACATTAAAAAAGGCTTCCCCCTCTAAGACTACTTCTCTGATGCCATTGCTACTCCATCTCTTCTTATAGCTAAGCCTGGTATTTCCATTTAAAATGACAATGGATTGATCAGGTAGAATAATATGTGAGGTCTGTCCATATTCTGTAGCGTGAACTACGGTCGGTGGGTTAAAAAAAATAAAAGTAAATGCTGCGACGGCAATGACGAGTGAAAACACTACAGTAGTTCTTAAATTGGGGATATAGGACGATTCTATATCAAACTTGGGCAAAGACAGCCATGCCCTTTTGGTTGGCTGAAACACATCAATTTTTGCATTAATTTTTCTCAAGAGAGAAGCCTCCATAGCTGCTTTCTCCCCTTCTGAGAGCGTCTGCGTGTGGCTTTCATCCTCCTCAAACGATTGATACCAAAGATCAAGCTGTTCTTTTTCTCTTTCGGAAATTGTGCCCGCTTGGAATTTATCCAAGAGATTTTTCAAAAACTGCTTTTCCATCTATTCTATTTCGCTTCAATAGATATAGTCACCTATATGAACGATTTCCACCATGCCTGAAGCCATTTTATTATAAAAAGAAAAAAATCCGGTAAGTCGTCACATCATATGCTGATGGGCCGAACCTCCCTGCAAATTTGCTATCTAACTGATCCTTAGGAGTAGATATTACAAAAGATCAGTGACCGCAATGAAAGGGATGCTGAAAAAAGGTAATGAGGAGGTGTTGTAGTGCTTTAATTTTTCCCTCAGCCTTTTCAAGGCCTTGACTAATTGTTTGTCCACCGTGTTGACGGAAATGTCAAGTCTTTCTGCAATTTCCTTAAAGGAAAGATTCTCCTCGCGACGAAGGGTATATACCTCTCTGCACCTTTGCGGCAAATTGCTGATTTCTTTCTCGTACGCGGATTGAAGATCATTGTACAAGACGCTTTCCTCCACAATTTCGGCGTGGTAGATATCGTCCTTAATAAATCTCACATATTTATCCTCGGTGATGCTTCTTCTGATGTGATTAAAAACCCTATATTTTAAGGCTGTTGAGATATAAGTCGAAAATGAATAAGTCAAATATATCTTTTCCCGATTGACCCATAGGTAGATAAAAAGTTCCTGAACAATCTCTTCTGACTCTTCCCTGGACTTCAATCTTTTAAAAGCCTCATCAAATAAAATCGGCCAGTATTTTTTATAAATGCAATCAAAGGCTTTCTTATCCCCTTTCTTCATAAGGGAAAATACATTGGCATCTGTATAGGTTGAGAACAATTTCATGAGCAGATCCGACGGTTTAAAGTTAAAATAATGATACAAAGTATTTTCTTTAAAAGAAAATATAAGACCTAATCCTATAGGCGTCTTTAGAGGAATCTGGAAAGGTTGTTAGGTTATGCTATAAAATACTTGACCTTTATTCCGGTTTTTTAAATGAATCTTTCGGCCTAGGCTACTAAAGGGAGCAGAAACATCCATTTACTGGAAGGAAAGGATACACCGCCCCCTCCTATTTTATAGACAAAAGTAACTAGGGGAGCATAAGACGATGGCCTTTTCTGCATCATCCGGTTTGTCACGGTCATGTTAAAAATGTACTATGGTATTGTTTTTGACCATTTTCAGTCAAGATAAATACTATGCCTCGTACCGTACAAATTACACTTCCGGAAAAAAATGTCGAAAAGATCGTCCAGAAAGTCACCCCACTTGAGGGCCTTTTGGGTCTGCGGGTACATCGCGGAATTTCCTTAAAGCCTCCCGGTGACGTTATTTCTTTGGAAATTACGAACAATGCGATTGATGAACTGATGCAGATCCTGGACAATGAGGGGGCACTTGATCATCCGGGTATTTCTATCTCAACCGCGCAGCCACTAAGCCTGCTATCTAACACATCCTCCAAAAGGATCACCACCGACGGGAGTGAAACCACCTGGGAAGAGACGCTGAGTACCATCAACCAGCAGAGCCAGATGACCGTCAACAATATCATCTCCATGTTTTTGGCTGGTTTTATAGCGGTGCTGGGGATAATGACGAATACCATCCATGTAGTGATCGGGGCGTCATTATTGGCACCAGGCTTTGGCGCCATTTCAAGAGTTTCTCTAGGTTTAGTTACAAACCATTATACTTGGAAACGGGGAATAAAAGACATTGCAATCGGCTATACCTCATTGATTTTCGGTGCGGCGATAGCCTCAGTCGTGATGCAATTCATGGGTAAAGATGTTATTTCTGGCTCTTCTTCCTATCTTCCAGTAGGTGTGCTCCTGGCATACTTCACTACAATTTCAACAGAAAGCCTTCTGGTCTCCGTGTTGGCTTCTATCATTGGCGCCTTGTTGATCCTTTCCAACAGGACGATATTGACTGCCGGTGTGATGATCGCTCTTGCATTGGTTCCCTCGGCCACCATTACCGCTATGGGCTTGGTAGGCGGAGAACACGGAATGGCTGCAAAAGCTTTTGGCAGGCTGTTATTGGAAATAGTTTTGGTAGCTCTTTTTACAGGGTTGGTGTTCATTGTCAAGAGAAAAATCGTTTTTAACCGGGACATGAAGATGTAGTTAGCGTAAGGTTCGTCCATTTCGACTGCGCTTTTTACCTTAGTTATTTAAAGCCCAATCTGTCCTGCCTAATCTATACCCTTTTTGATACTACCAAATTCATTATTCCTGCAAAGCAAAGTGGGGCGAGCTGCTTTCTCCATCTTCTATATTTTTTAACAATAGAACGCTCAAAACTACCGATCAGGGTGTGGAAAAACTCCTCTCAAGTAGAAACCTGACCACAGCTTGTCTAAATTCTCAAAAACAGCACCGTCCAGACAGTAATAGGAAGAATCCATTGCAGCTATCTAAAAAATTGGACTTGAGAAGCATGGCGTCAAAGGCAAATAGGACATGGCCTACTTCAGCTGGGTGCTACGCCTCCTTTTCTGACAAAGATGCAGAGGAAATGCATTCCTAGTATATCGATTTCCCGATAAAAAAAAGCCCCCAAATTAACTTCAGGGGCCTTTATTTGATCAGAAAGGGATTTTCTCTTACTTAAAATTTCCTATATTTTCCGTCTAAATATTGATTGGCTTCCTTCTCCTCAAATTTAGCCTTTTTACTGTCCCAGTGCAGTGTCTGATTCGGGAAACGGCCCGCAATTACGCCTAGCAAAATGGTCTCTGTCAATCGGGCTGCATAGGAAAATGGAGCACTACATTCATCTTTACCCAGACAGGCATCTACAAATTGATGGTAGTGCTTTTTGCTCTCGGAAGCATAATCTTTCACAGGCTTTCCAAGATTAAACTTGTCGATATCCATCTCTTTGTACTTGCCATCCACAATTAGTCGGGGCAGCTGCTGAAAATGCGGAAGCAACAGTCTTCCCTTTTCTCCCAGGAACATGGCGCCTTGTTCCGGAAGTTCATCGCCGTTTGGAAGTTTCAGATCCTCGTGATCCGCAGGCGCTCCGATACCATCATACCACACCCATTTCAGTGTCTCAGCGGTATAAGGAGTACTTGGAAACTCATAAGTAACGGTATTGTGTTCTGGAAAGCCGAATCCTGTAGGCTGTCGGCATTCGTTGATAATGGTACGCGGCACATCCAGCTGCAGCGCATTATAAGGGGTGTCAAAAATGTGCACGCCCATATCTCCTAAAGTACCACATCCAAAGTCTAATACTTTTCTCCAATTGGCAGGATGATAATATCCCTCTTTGTACTCGCGTTCAGGGGCTGTTCCGAGCCATAGGTTCCAATCCAAATTGGCAGGAACTGCATCGCTTCCAGTAGGTGCAGGGCCATCAAATCCCCAATTTTTAGGAGACCATGCCCTTACCGTATGGACTTTACCGATGATGCCTGACTGAATCAAAAGCGTAGCCAGTTTGTAGTCGTAGAAGGAGTGTACCTGAATCCCCATCTGCGTAACAAGACCTTTCTTTTCCGCTACTTTTTTCATTTCCCTAGCCTCGGATACATGGTGGGTCAAAGGCTTCTGACAATAGACGGGTTTGTCCATTTTCATAGCCATTAAGGATGCGGGGGCGTGGGTATGGTCAGGGGTGGAAACAATCACAGCATCAATGCCATCCTCCATGTCCTTTAACATTTCACGGTAATCCTTGAAAGTCTTCGCGTTGGGAAACAGGGCCTTCGCCTCTGCCAGCAGGTTGGCATCTACATCACACAATGCCACCACATCCACCAAATCATGCGAAGAGATGGCTGCTAAGTCTTCCTTTCCCATCATTCCCAACCCGATATGGGCAGTACGCAGCCTTCCATTGGCGCTGGCCTTTACCAACAGTGTCGGTGCCAATGCCAAGCCGAGAGCTCCCATGCCAGACTTTTTGATAAAATCTCTTCGATCAATTACCTGAAATTTTTCTTTCATATTACTCATAAATTAAGTTGTCGATTAGTTCAATATTTTAGATGACTTTTTCCGGATGGGATTGCAATGCCCCAATAGAGCCATTCCACAAATAACCGGTGGCCCGCTCGTACTGGGGATCTAAATCCGCAAGATTTTAAAGTTAGACGAAATACATATGGGGCGACAAATTAATCTTTTGCAACGGATATTCACGCAATCTACTTCATAAAAATTCATTTTGGAGAAGTAGTACTGAAGGGCTGCGGTTTTCCAGAAGCGATAAAGATAAAAAATTTCTACTATTCTGGACCCTGCGAAGAAGGGCCGCAATAGGCAACGGACGGATTAAAATTTCGGCTTTTAAAAAAAGCATTGGATAGGACCTAGAAAATCTGCCCCACAATAAAAACAAAAAAACCTAACCATTTGAAAATCAAGCTACTAGGGTTTAGCATTGCGGAATGGACAGGAGTCGAACGTATTGACAACGGCATATTTATTATGTTTATAATTTTTCTTTTCCGACCTCTGGCAGTACGTTCAGCAGAAGGCTTACCTGACCCTCTATTTCATGTTCATTGTTTACCAGTTCCTTGGGTACGGTTATCTCATATTTTGGGATATACACCCCGTCTGGTACAACGCTTCGCTTTCCGCTACCCAAGTCTATCTTATCGTGTTTTAAATATTTAAACCATGGATGTCCCGCTTTTTCTAGTTTAAATTAGATACCATTTCGGTAATTAAAGTACCCTATAACGATAAAAAACAAACTTAAATCTTCCATAAAAAATTACAGAAAAAGTTTTCCTGGAAGAACACCTATCTGGATATACAGCTAATTTCTTAAAACGGTTGGCATCTTCAAAATTCCTAAAGTCCTGGCAAGGGAATCATTTATCAAGAAGCACTACCCGATAGAGCCGTTTACCTATTTATGGTTTATTGGTGTGGAGTCGGAAAACCAAGGGAAAGGATCAGGATCCAAATCCTAAAGTCCGTACTGGACTACTCCAAAAAACTAAAACGTCCCGTCTACCTGGAAACCTCCACCCAAAGAAACCTCCCCTGGTACAAAGCACACGGATTTGATGTCTATGACGTGTCTGACCGCTTTGGATTTCCTTTCTATTTTCTAAAAAACCCCTGACCTTAATGACCGTATTTAATACTGAAATGCATGTGGTGACACTTGTATTAAATCCATAATCATAATGGCTCCTGCTGCCCCATTCTCCTTTATCATCCTGTTCCTTGCCGTTAAACCCGTACCTATAGCTACTATCCTGCACCGTCCTCCCATCCATCGCCAATCCCAAAGGATAATAATCCGTCATATTCACCACACTCGCCCAAGTGCTGTCCTGATCCAGATTGATGTTGTCCGTAACCACAGCCAACACATTTCCAAGGTGGTTCGACAACTCATACTTCTTCCCGCCCAATGCCCGGTATCCTGTTTTAGAGGAAGCCGTCATTAGCCCAAGCTTAGAACGGCCATAAATGGACTGCTCGATCAGCGTGTCATTCTTGTAGATACCCCTGCGATCTTACAGCCCAACCTCCCAAGCACGACAAGCATATACTGTTGTAGTACGGTTAATAATTTTGAAAGATGTTCTTCTAATGGCATTATTTAATTTCTATCCTTTACTAAACCACGAATCCCATAGTAAAGTAAAATCAGTCCAACGAGCAAGCCAATTATTGGCACCCCATAGCCGCCATATCCTTTTATATAATAAATAGATTTAAATACATTGCTTGGAGAAATAAAAAATATAGGAATTACTGATAATATCAAGAAAACACTCAGTATTATCAAACCATAATCTTTAAACTTCTTGTTGTTTATTACATTATTTATTCTTCTTTGGAAACTCATGCTTAGCTATTTAATAATTCTATCTTTCTTTTGCTCTACTGCTTTTGAAGCATCTAAAATATTGTCACCTTGCTTTTGGATGAAGCTATCATAGTCCTCTGTATAATTTGGAGTAGATCCATCGAAAATATAATTAGCTAAATCAACCTTAAATCGCTCTTCAGAAATATCGAATATCCGATAATTTTCATTCATAACGTCGTCAGCTGTATTCTTTATTGCCGATTCAGCTAAAGAAAAAGCCACATTTAATGATTTAATCTGCTGACTAATTTCTGAAAAAACAGCGTTTCTTTCACCATTTATCACATCACCATGTACCCATTTCGCAACAGCAACTACCGCCGAACCAATTGCGTCGCTTCTTCCTGGTTTTGGGTTCTTATTAAATCTCATAAACTTGTCAGCAGTATCGTCTGCAGGGCCAAAGTCAGCTCTCCGGTCATTCCATATACTTGCACCCTCCGTTATCACTGACTGTGGTCTCTGGCTTCCTGAATCAAAAATTGACCTTCATACAGTTCCCTGGCTTCTGTCTTAAGCGTCCTGCTCTTCAAGTTAATTCCTGTAGATCGGCTTGCATTAAGATTGTTCAATACCTCTGCATAGTAAACAGTATGAATTTTGGTTTTTGAAAAATTCAACCTGAAATTGGCTCGATAGTCAAGAATTTCTAGACCATCTAAATCCAGTGCTCTTATCGGGGTATTGCCTGCAAACTGGTACGGTGTGAACCACGGGAAGCTACTTGCCAACGGATCGACACTTAAAAACTTCGCAATACTTGGATTATAGATCCTGAACCCGTAATCATAATGGCTCTTGCTGCCCCATTCTCCTGTATCATCCCGTTCCTTGCCGTTGAACCCGTATCTATAAGAACTGTCCTGCACCGTTCTCCCATCCATCGCCAGTCCAAAAGAATAGTAATCTGTCATATTGACTACATTCGCCCAGGTCGAATCCTGATCAAGGTGGATATTGTCCGTTACTACCGCCAGCACATTCCCCAGATGGTTGCTTAACTCATACTTCTTGCTCCCCAGCGTTCTATACCCTTTTTTGGATGATGCGGTCATCAGGCCAAGCCTACTGCTTCCATAAATAGACTGCTCTATAGGGTGTCGTTTTTGTACACTCCCATCACATTGCCGCTGGCATCACCAACGTATACCGTGGTATAGCCATCAGCAATATTGGCTACACGGTTGCCGGAGGCATCACACCTAAAGTGGATTTCTGAATTGTCATTTTTGACGACAGCCCATACCTTTCCATAAGGCGTCCAGGCTATGCAATCAACGTATACCGAACGCCGGATCCAGAGTTCTTACTTCTATCTTAATCCATCATCATAGCTTCTATATCAACCATAGTCTTTACCCAAGGAATAATCTTTTGTCTTTCAACATCAAAATTGTATTGAAATCCAACAATACCTTTTCCCTTATCAAGGTTAAGAATTAACGGAATTGATTCATTAATATGATCCTTTTCAGTAATATTCGCCCTTTCGTCGGGTGATACGTAATGATATATTTTTGTAGAACTACCTTTTGTCTCTTTAATTTTATAAAAATATCTATCATTAACCAAAGGATGTGGCTCTTCAATACAAGGACTATCCTTGTCCATTTTAAAATATCCATTTAAATTCCAGTTTATGATTAAATATTCATAAGGGCATTGTCTTTTTTCAAAGGGAACAAATAAAATGCTGTCGTTTCTCATACCCCAATAACCAGGAAGTTCTAAATCTTTAAATTTAAAGTAGAAAAGCTGATATTTAGTTTCTTTGAAAACTATATTATCATTTCCAATCCTCGAAAACAATATTTCCTTTTCCTGATTTAAATTTACATCACGTAAGTATTCCACCTGCGAAAAAAGTTTATAATTAACAGTATCTTTTGGCTCACCTTTATACTCTATAGAAATACTTTTAAAGAAGGATAATTCATTAGTATCCCCAGTATCCTTACATGAAACTATGCTCATATAAATGAGGGTGATAAAATATATTTTGTATTTATTCTTTCTTTTTTGCATCATTAAATCGTTTTTCCATTTTACCCATTCTACTATTAGGAGGAGTTTTTTCAGGGGAACCAACTGGATCAGAACCATAAGGATAGGCTTCCTTTCCAAATCCCCAAATATGATCCCTTTCTGCATTTGCATCATCAAATTTATTAACATGTAAATATAATTCATGCAATAACGTCTTCTGGTTATCCTCTTCCGTCCTTTTTCGATTAACTCCAACAAAATAAATTTTTATGCCGGAGTCAATTTTTTCCTTAATAGTAGATATATTTAAACCAGCATCTTCTAGAAAGGCTTTATTTTTCACTATTTCATTTCTGGAATACTTTTTCCTAACCTCAGATCCCCCTGATTCAAATTCAGTAATATTATTCACCATGCGTTCGACGTCAAATGATCTGAAAGTTATTCCATTTGTTCCTTTATTTATATTATACCCAAAATCATCAGCCATTAAGAAATAGATGTGTACTTTGTCCCTAAATTCGGGTCTAGATATGGGGGTAATCACCTGTTGTTTAATTATTTCATCCTTCGTTGCAATCCTTATAAAATTATTTACAAAATCTTTAGATTCGCTAGTTACAATAAATTTTTCAAGTCCTTCCAAATCTATACTTCGAATTACATCATTTTCAGCAAAAGCATAAGGGCTATTCCATGGAAAATCTTTAGCGATTGGATCCACACTCAAGAACTTCGCAATAGAAGGATTGTAGATCCTAAATCCATAATCATAATGGCTTTTGCTGCCCCATTCGCCATTGCTGTCCCTTTCTTTCCCGTTGAAGCCATAACGGTACGCACTGTCCTGCACGCTCCTCCCGTCCATGGCCAAACCGAACGGGTAATAATCCGTGACATTCACCACGTTCGCCCAGGTACTATCCTGATTAAGATGAATATTGTCTGTCACTACAGCCAGAACATTACCCAGATGGTTCGACAATTCATACTTCTTGCCGCCCAAAGTCCTGTATCCAGTATTGGAAGCAGAAGTCATCAATCCCAGCCTGCTGCTTCCATAAATGGACCGCTCCACCAGGGTATCATTTTTATAGACACCCATCACATTGCCACTGGCATCTCTGACATAGATAGCGGTATCTCCTGAAGCGATTTTGGCGATCCTGTTCCCAGATGCATCGTAGCGAAAGCTTACCAAACTGTTATCCGACTTTTCAACCTTACGCACTTTTCCGTAAGGTGTCCAAGAGATATTGTCAATACCTTCTTCCGCATCTGAAATCAAATTCCCGATCTCATCATAGGTATAGTTTTCCCCATCAGTTGGGTCGGTATTTCTTAAACGGTTAGTCCCTATATTATACTCATAAGTCAAATCATCCTGAACCGCCGTCTGCGAGTCCCTTCTCTGTAAAGTTAATAAATTCCCGTTTGGATCATAAGAATAATCCACATCGTATTTGTTAGCTCCCGGAACTCTTTCGGCGTAGCCGTTGGAACCGTATTCGCTAAGACTCCACGCCTGCACGATCCTGTGCAGCTGGTCATAACCATAAACCATCGCCTGCATTCGGTTGCTGCCCAGACCCGGCAGGTCGGTACTCATCCAGGAGATATTGCCGTTGTACAGCCCGGCTGCAGAGACCGTGTCACGGGTTTCCCTGTACCTGTCCCAGAGCTTGTCCCGGGTATCGGATACTGTGGTATTGGGGTTGATCGGCTTATAGTCGCCCTCATAATAGCCCAAAGCAAAGGCAAAGGCATCGGTCCCTGTACGGAAACCGTCCACACCGTCTTCTCCGGGATCACCTTCATTTGGCATATTGACTCCTTTCAGCCAGCCCTCGTAGGGTGTAGTAGTAGTCCAAGCCTTGGACATTGTACTCGCCGAGTTCCACTCTGGCCAAAGGGCCATGGGGATAATAAAAGTACCCCGCCTACGGGTTCCAGACATAGCCGTCGGTGCTGGTATGCCCCTATTTATTTTTCAAATTTTCCATAACAACTCTGTCAGAAGTAATTAAATTGTAAAAATAATTACAAGCTTCAGATTCTTTCTCGAAAACATTTAACTTAGATTTGGCACCACGCTCACTATAATACACCTCCCATCCATTTTCAATACGATTAATACAAAAGACCTCGCTTGGAAGTCCTCCTGACAATGAATAGAAACCTTTATCGATCCCAATTATTTCAAGTCTTGATTTTAACTCATTGATATTCATTAATCTATTTTTTTTATATATCCTTCGTCTAACAGTTCCTTTACACTCTTTTGAAATTTATATTGTACACCTCCCCCTGGTTCATTAAACCAAGGAGCAACTTCTCCACCCAAAGCGTCAAACTGTTTAGCAACCTCATATTTGGTTAATGGCTTTGATGCAGTTCCCGGGGCCAGCGACCGTTTTGCAGGAGGAGTTCCCAATGGTGATGCAAAACTACCCGTTTCAGCGCCGTATCGATCAAACCTCATTCCTGGTGTTAGGTTTACTTTATCAGGAGTTCCCAAAAAACCATCATTTTTTGGCCATTTTATGTTCCCAGTTTCGTCTATCCAGTTATTTGATACACTTCCTCTTTTACTAACAGAATTACCAAATGTGTTAGCATTCTTCGTCAGGAAAAGAGCCGTGGCCAGTTCCGCCGGACCCTCGTAGCTCTCGGGGTTCCTTAACGTCTCCGCGACATCGGTCAGCTGCCTGCTGATAGGTGTATTCGCCGCATATCCGTACTGGTTCCTGAAATACTTCCTGGTCTCAGTCGCCATTGCCCCTAGATCCGACTTCAGCTCCTCAGGGATGGAGGTGGGATCCGTAAACACCTTATGGATCGTATAGATGCCAGAATTTACCAGGGTGATGCTGCCATTCACGGCATTGATCGCAACGTTGTCCACCACCGTGACCACGTTCATAGCGGCATTGTTGCCATATTTGAACTTCTCGAAGGTCGGGATCTGGAACTCGGCCCCGTCCAGATCAATGAACATGACCGGCTTGTTCCCCGCAAATTGGTAGGGGGTGAAGTAGGGATAATTCGCCGCTAACGGATCCACACTCAGAAACTTCGCTATGGAAGGATTGTAGATCCTGAAACCGTAGTCGTAGTTGTTCTGTCCCCCCCATTCTCCGCCGCCGTCGAGTTCCTTCCCGTTAAATCCATACCTATACGCACTATCTTGAAGGCTTCTTCCCTCCATCGCCAATCCAAACGGATAGTAGTCCGTAACATTCACCACACTGGCCCAAGTGGAATCCTGATCAAGGTTAATATTATCCGAAACGACAGCAAGAACGTTCCCTAAGTGGTTGCTGAGTTCATACTTCTTGCCACCCAAGGTTCTATATCCTGTTTTGGAGGCCTGAGTCAATAATCCCAACCTTGAGCTTCCGTATATGGACTGTTCGATCAGCGTGTCATTTTTGTACACCCCCATCACATTGCCACTGGCATCCCGTACGTATACTGTCGTATCTCCCGAAGCAATCTTGGCTATACGGTTGCCGGAGGCGTCATAGCGGAAGCTTACGGAAGTGTTGTCAGCCTTCTCCACCTTACGGACTTTTCCGTAAGGTGTCCATTGGATTTCAGCAATTCCCTCTTTCGTATCGGAGATTAGATTCCCTATTTTATCGTAGGTATAATTCTCCCCATCAGCTGGGTCGGTATTCCTTAGGCGGTTGGTACCTCATTATATTCATAAGTCAAATTATCCTGAACCGCCGTCTGCGAATCCCTTCTCTGTAAAGTTAGCAAATTTCCGTTCGGATCATAAGTGTAATCCACATCATAAGGCATCGTCGGATTAGTTCTTCCAGGGAATCCATTTGCCCCGTATTCCGTCAGACTTCTCGCCTGGACGATCCTGTGCAGCTGGTCATAGCCGTACACCATGGCCTGCATGCGGTTGCTGCCCAATCCCGGCAGGTCGGTGCTCATCCAGGAGATATTGCCGTTGTACAATCCCGCAGCGGAAACCGTGTCTCGGGTTTCCCTGTATCTGTCCCATAGTTTGTCCCTGTTATCTGAAAGGGTCACGTTTGGATTGATAGGTTTATAGTCTCCCTCGTAATACCCCATCGCAAAGGCAAAGGCATCGGTCCCCGTACGGAAGCCGCCGACGCCGTCTTCTCCGGGATCGCCCTCCGAAGGCATATTGACGCCTTTGAGCCAGCCCTGGAGGGTGTAGTAGTAGTCAAGCCCCTGGACATTGTATTCTCCCAGTTCCACCCGGGCAAGGGGTCCGTGCGGGTAATAAAAATATCCCGCCTCCCGGTTCCACACATAGCCGTCGGTGCTGGTATGCACTTCCTCGATGCGGTTGTCCCCATCGTAGCTGTAGCGGTGGATCAGCTGGTCCTTTTCCCCGTGCTGGTACAGCACCAGGTTCACGTTGCCGCTGACCAGGTCGTAGCGGTATTCGGTCTTCTTGGAGCCAAGCCCCGGAAGATCCTGTAATAAAGCTTTGACGTTTCCGTGGGGATCGTAACTATAGACAGTAAAAACTGTGTCTATGGCATCCCTTTCGATCATAGCCGTCCAGGAGACACGGCTGCGCAGGTTTTCCTGCGTAAAGGCCGGGTCGGCCCCCGCCAGGGGACGGTCATAGCCGGTCAGCGTGACATCATGCCGGCTGTACCGCACCGGATCGGGGAAGGATGGGAGATCCAGCTTCGCTTTCAGCGAATCGGGGTGCTCCGTGCCGAGCATTTCGCCGGTTTCGGTGACCCGGCCCTGGCGGTCATATTTGGTATAGGAGTAAGCATTGGCTACCGCCTGTCTGGCATCCTGTGACAGCCTCAGCTGTCCGGCTTTGTTGTACCAGAACTTCGATTCCCCCGCATCGGGGCTTTCCTGCCAGACCAGCTGTCCCCGGCTGTTGTAGCGGTAGCGGGTGGCAAGCGTATGGGCAGGGTGGAGCCGGGTGCCCGTCTTCACCTGCGCCACCTGGGCATCACCCATAGGCTGTACCCCCTTGGGCGGCACCGTCTGTACCAGGCTTCCCGATTGGTCATAATAGTACAGCGTATAATGGTACTCCTTCGGCGTATAGGTATAGCTGAACTTCTCGTTGATATCGTCCAGGCAGCGAAGGTCGAATTCCGCATAGTATTCCTCCAGCCAGCTTTCCATCAGCTTTTCCTTTGCCAGATTCTTCAGCGCCACGGCCTTGATCTGGTTCTCCGCCACACAGGAAGCGACGATCTCCGTCCAGGTTTTCTGCAGGGAGTACATCTCCATCGTGGGGTTGCTGCCGGGCTGTCCGTAGCCGCCCTGGCTGTTGCCCGTGGCATATTCCAGGCATATCCCTTACCGGCTGGCCGCTATAGACCAGTACTTCCTGTACCCTGCTGGTAAGGGTCAGCCCCGGAAGGTCCGCGTTCCAGATCTTATAGTAATAGTCCCCGCTGTGGGAGCCGGAGGCATTGCTGATCGTATGGGTGTGGCCTGATGCCGAGCGGGTATTGACCGCCACCCCGTCTTTGAACCACTGGAACTCCGATGCGGGTGCGGTGTTCCTGTCGATATCAGCGGTCAGCACCAGGTTCTGGCCGGAAGGCAACAGGACGTTCTTGCCTACGTCCACTGAGTCCTGAAAATTATAGGAATAGTAGGAAAAGAATCGGTTCTTGTGGGGAAGTAGGTCTGTGAAGGTATACCTGTTCCCGTAGGCATCCAGCTTGGATGTCCCCGAAGAGGGGTTAAAGTGGATTTCTCCTTCAAATTTGTTGTGGCGTATGTTCAGATTGCTAAGGTTGGTAAGGTTGCCCAGTTCCTGCGGCAGGGTTCCCGACATATTGTTTTCCGAAACATTAAGTTCGGTCAGGCTCGCCATACTTCCGACGGTGGACGGCAACGTCCCGTAAAGCCCGTTCCGTTGCAGTTCCAAACTGAAAAGGTGTCCAAACAGGCCTATCTCGAGCGGCAAAAGACCGGAAAGGCTGTTCTGTGAAAGATCCAATCCAATCACATTGCCGGTTTCGTTCATCTTAACCTCCGGCTGCCATTGGGTCACATCCTCGGGAGTGGATAGAACACCATGTTGCCAGCCGGTTTTGTTGTTCCATCCGGGTCCGTTGGTTGTATTGTACAGGGCCAGCAGTGCCCCGTATCCCGCAAGGTTGGGAGGGGGGGCGGACATCAATGCCATTGACCCGCCTTCGGCCCCCTCTTCTTTGGTGCCGCTTGTCGCATCCTGTCCGCCGCTCTCCCATAGGGGCACGGACAAGGCTTCATAAGCTGCTTTTTCGGTAATATAGATTTTCCTTTCCTCTTCGATTCCCCCTGTGGGTATCATCTGCCCGGGGCCGACAAAAATGAGCGAGTCCCTGAGGCAGCCCATCGGGTTGGAAAAAGCATACTTATCGTCGTTATTCAATAGAGAACAGCCCTTGCCGGCCAGCATCGCCTCTACGGCCGCCAGATGAGGATTGGAGGAAACATCTTCCTCTATAAGCAGGTTAAAGGGGTTGGTCATCCTGTCCTTCCATCTTTTTTTGGCACAAAGAAAACAGATTAGCCCCAATCCCCCAACTTTTAGGACTGATCCACTGATCCCAATAAAGGCCCCGGCCAGCAAAAACAAAAAAGCCTATAAAAGCAAAAAGCCCTGGAAATCTCCAAGGCTTAAGCGGAATGGACGGGAATCGAACCTTTGTGCAACCTTCTAACGAATATGTTCCTAATATGCTTATATACATATATATATAGATATATAAGGGAAGAAATCATGAGGGGTTATAAACACACCTGACAACATTTTTAGCCCCACAACTAGCCCCACAAAAATAAATTTCTTAGTTTTGAGGATACAAAATTCAGGAGCAATATGGAAGCTACATTAAGATTTGAACTAAGGCTTGACACCGTCAATAAAAAGGGAGAGCACCCTTTGATTCTGATTATTCGGATAGCTGGCCAAAGAAAAAAAATATCTACTGGAATCACTCTTTTCCCTGAACTATGGGAAGCTGACAGTCAACAAATCTTGAACCTAACTAATAAAGCTAAGAATCAGCTAGTGAAAAAGTACGGGGAAAATCTTCCCTCAAAAAGCCAACTGATCCAAGTTCAAGATCAAGTTTCAGCATTAGTATCCGAAGTAAGATCCACGGAAGCCAGATTTATCTTTGAGCGAATTCCATATAGTGCAGACATGATTTCTGAAAATATTAAAGAATTAAAAAACCAAGCTACAAAAAAAGAAGACCCTTCAAACATAGTTTACGACTTTATCGACCAGTACATTAAAGAACATGAGCATGTAAGGGAAAAAGGAAGCCTCACCGTCTATAAATCATTAAAAAAGCACCTAACAAATTATCAAAATCACACAAGATCAAAAGTGAGATTCGATAATATAGATTATAATTTTCTTCAATCTTTTCAGAATTTTTTAATTGGGTGGGAAGAAGTGAACGAAAAAACAAAGAGGGTGAGCACTTTAAATAATACCACAATATCTAAACAGCTAAGAACCTTGAAGACATTTCTCAGCTATGCAAAGAAAAAAGGTATAAAAGTTAATCCAGGACACAAGGACTTTTCCATTAAAGAATATCAAATGGAAGTGATTGCCCTCACCCAGGGTGAACTAGATCTGATATTGGGTTTAGACCTCAATAGCAACAAACGCTTAGATCAAATTCGTGACGTTTTTTGTTTTAGTTGCGTTACGGGGTTCAGATATTCTGACCTTGAACAATTACATCGAGACCATATTAAAAAAGACGAAATCAGGTTGACAGTAAAAAAAACAAAGAAGCCTTTAATCGTTCCACTAAATAAATTCTCAAAAACCATTTTGGGAAAATATGAGGAATTGGCCACTCCCCTACCGATGATCTCCAACCAAAAATTCAACAAATATGTAAAAGAACTCTGCAAGCTGGCGGGAATCAACGAACCTATTGAAATTATTAGATACAAAGGTGCCACTAAGACAACCCATCATTATCGAAAACACGAAATTATTAGTGCCCATACCGGAAGAAAGACCTTTGCTACACTTTCCTTAGAAAAAGGAATACCCGCAGAAACCGTCATGAAAATCACTGGTCACTCTCACTATAAAAGCTTTCAGCGGTACATTAAAATAACCGAAGAAAGAAAAAGAAATGAAATGCAAAGAGCTTGGGGAGCCCCAGTTTAGAACTTTGAAAAAAACTGTATCATGAAATTATTAAACCCAAACAAACCATTATGGCTGTACAAGCTGTCTGAATATCTGCTTTTATTTGATGGCAAGTCGGAGGAGGTACGGATCATGGCGTATCGGTATGGCTGGCACATCTTCTCAGAAAACAAACATCACTTTGAGGATTTTTCTAAATTGGTGGTTAGGAGGAAGTGGTTTATCTATCTATGCCTGATATATCCTATTGTGTTTACTGCCTTAAGCCTGCTTTTAGCTTTGTCTATTTTAACCATAGAGCTTTGGATGAAGCTGCCCATGGCAATCGCTTTTTCGGGAATCACAGCGGTAATTATCTACAGTCTTATCGGCCACACCATTAAAAACATCCGGGAAACCAAAATATTTTTAAACTATGTAGATCCCTCCAGCAAAGCTGCAAATCTTCGGGAGTTCGAGAATTTGGATTTTAACGAATTACAAAGTGCCGAAGCCTTCTATGAAAACATGAGGGCAAAAATTGACTACAGATCGATTGAAGTCGATGATAGCAAACTTAATAAAACTGAAAAACTCCTTGCCATAGATTTTTTATTAGGGGAACCCGGAGAACTTAACGATAAAATCAATAAGATTTGTCAGGATTGTAATAATGGTTTAACGAAGGAAGGCATTTATAGAGTAATGGGGGAAATTTTAATGGCTTCCCCTGATAATATTAAAAAAGATATTTCTAAAGGAATTCAAGAAATACGAATTGGAAATAAATTATCACCAAGAAGAATAGAACAATTAAAAAATGTTAAGGATGTTTTTCTTAAAGCTAAACTTTTACAAAAAGCTGGGGAAGTTAACAACGTAATAGAAAAAAATTAACACGATAAATTTTGATTCATTGATGTTAGCAAGCTATTGGTTTAAGTATAAGGGTTTTAAAGAAATGATATATAATTAATCATCTTTTTTAGCCACATGTGGACGATCTACTTCTCGATCCATCAAATGAATTAATGGATAAAGAACCTACAGTACCCCAAGAGCCAACGAAGATGTATCCAAAACATAACGGCACCAAGCTCAATAGTTTTTTCTCCTTTATCAACCGATTCGTCATCGTTATGTGGAATCAGTTCATGGAAATACAGAGAGAATTGGCCATGGCTTTCTGCAAGTACAATTTGTATAGGCATAGGTTATAGGAGTCGCGCAATCTTTTGGTATGTCCATCCGGCTTAACAACAATGATCCCATATTTTGACGATTTAGGAATCCCTCTTGAAGTTTATTTCAAATTTTTAAATATTTATGTTGATTTAGGATATAATAGTAACTACAGTTGTAGTGCTGTGCTTTTCATAAGTGAGTGTGTAATAATACTTTCTTTCGCCAAATAATTATCAGGTTATATTCAAAATAGGAGGATCCCGCCTAGAAAATATTTACTCCCGCTAATACCTTAAATTAATAAATATTTGAGCCAGTTTCCTTTTTCATGTTTCAATTAATATCTCGCGGAAAATACACCGCATACAAGAAGCATATATGATATTAAATTTACCTTCTATAAATTATTCATTTGATTAAATTTCTTCATTATTTTTTATTTCTCCAAGTATTTCAGGAGAATTAACCACTTCTTCAAGTTTAATTTCAACATTTCCTTCTGTTTTATTTAGGTATGAAACTTCACCATTATTTTTCATGTTTAAGTCAATTATCTGCTTTTTCATCAATTCAGGATCATCTGTTGAATTTAATTCATCTGGATAGAGATTTAGTAAATATTTAAATTCATTTATTAACCTAGTATTCTCTTGTTCAGATAATTTAATTTCGGTCTCAGCAAGATTCAATAAATATAAATTAGCCAAAAGTCCGGTAATATAATGTCCATCAACTTTAGTGATAATATCATTTATTATATTTTCAGTTATAAAGTCATCAATCAAATTAAAATTTCCTTTAGCAGTTACAAATGAGCTTCCCAAAATTTCCGCATTCCGTTCTATGGATTTTGATTTAGTAGTCTCGACCTCGATCCTCCCAATTGTAAAAACTTTGTTTATAAACTTCATTCTGGATTTAGGATTCTCTTTATATACTTGAATTAAGGCGTTTTTTGTTTTTGGTGACAATTCACTAAATAAGGTTGCAAGATCCTTCTCTCCCGGAGGAGACCAAAGACATTCGCCTGCATTCTCAATAGTCCATTTAAAACTAGCCAAATCGCCTGACGAAAACGCTGAATTTACGCTCACAAACGGTAGGCTAATATTTCCTGACGCTGATGTTTTACTAGAAAAGGTACCCATTGCGTAATCAATATTAGAATGTTTACAAATGTTAGGTAATTCAGATTTCAGTTCCTTTGGAGTTATATTATATAGAACAATTTTTTCAGATTCGTCGACTATAATTATCCCTCCTAATGTTGATTGTAATCCATTCAAACTAGTTATTTTTAAATATCCTTTGTCAAAATTGAATTCTTTAAATTTTTCAATTACAGTTTTAAAGTCATCCTCACTAGTGAAGCTGGAAGGATTATATAATGGAATTCTAGCCTCAGGTTCACCGTTTTCTATATTGTATTTTGCAGTTATGTATCCACCTCCAGAGAGATAAGCTTTTACTCTTATAGTATTTCTTTTTTTCTTGTGATAATTTAATGGAACCTTATATCCTAGTTGTCCACTGTCCAAACCAGGTCGTTCTCTATATTGTATATTTGGATTTTCAGATTGGGTTTCGGGTCCAATCCAATACTGCAGAGGGTAAATTCTTTGATATGTATGATTATCGATTATAATATTATTTTGCCCAAGGGAAGATTCGTGGATTAATAGCGGCAACAAAAATAATAAAATGTATTTCATATAATTGAACTTTAAGGATTAGAAATAATTACGGAATAAAAATTATTCTATAATTTTCGTTTCAAATTTGGCAATATTTAATATAAATTTTGAGGAGTACAATAATTAATGTTTAGTATTCATAGATTATTTAGTTATGCGTGAAATTAATAGAATGCTTTCTGTGGATACGGTAGATTTTCCATTATACTTTTGATGAGGCTTTCACATAGTCCTTCCTTTAATCTCTGTTGAAACAGTAGGTGTACTCACTAATGTAACACCAAAAGTTAAGAATTGAATGCTGGATGCCCTTCAGAAAGACTTAAACTCATCATCGTCCTGTGGAGCTATGGGAAGTTTCTCACCTTTTTCCCCGATTTCCCCCCGGGATCAGCTTTGGTGTTCCTCTTTTCAGAAATTTATAGCTGCTCAACATATCATACTCACCGCTCCACCCGAAGTTATGTGATCCTACATGAACCTTTAGGTGCACCTGGGCGGCAGTATCCATAACGTACCCATATATGCGAAAACAGCTTTCCGGTCTCCGCTTCCCGGCTACAAGCGTTGATTTAATTTCTGCCTTTGTTCGTCCTAGGGCCTTTTCGTCCTCTGTGATAGCTCTCGTTTGCGTTTACCTGCCCCATCGGGTGTTTTCCGCTACTGGCAATAGACTCCATCACCTTCAGAATCCATTAGGTCTTCTGTCTCATATTTGGTTTCCTGCTCGGCGCTGCTGATGCCGCTTTTGCCTATGGAAATATTGTACACGACGTAGAAGGTCGTCAAGAGCAGGAAATTTCAATGGTGGAACAACGTCCCATTCGTCTGCATCTTAGCTAATTACACTTGGCGCACGGCCTGTTAGACATCTCGATGCCTGACAACACTTATCCCGCCTGGACTTTATTCACTATAGCCATCGTCCCCTTTAGTGATGTCAGTTAGTTACCACAGCCCTCCTCATCCAGAAGCCGCTCCTAGATCTCAAATAAAGACAGACTCTTAAACCGGTTTACCATACTTTCTATTTTATACGGTAATTTAAATAATTTTTAAATACTAAAAAAGCAAATTGTTCAAAATATACCCTCTGAATATATAAGCATTGCCATTGAAGATTTTTATGAGGCTCCAGTTGTCATGAAAGACCAGAAGACCAAAATATATTTGGCTCTTGAGCCGGGACAAACACGATAGCCATTCGAATGATATTTTCCAAGTGATGAAAATTGGGACAGGCAATTTACTAGTGGCCCATACTTAGGCTATTTTAAATTCATGGATTCCCCAGATCCTCTTAGGGTTAGGCTTGATTGCGAATTTACCAGATGCGGTTTAAGATCTTAAATTCAGAAATGGAGTGGCTTTTACTTTTTATATGAATTAGTTGTGAAGAAATGTTTTTTTTAATTGTCATCAGAAATCTGCCAACCGGCTACATAAGCGATTTTGGCAACAGCCTAACTCTCATTATGACATGACATAATACAAGTGATGTTGACAATAATGAATTTTATAGTATAGAATTCTTCACTACCTAAATTTCTAAACCAAACCTATCTATTTTTGGCTGTTTTTTTTGTTGTATGCTGGATATCTTGGGAATTTCAGTTGCATTCATTTTCAATTTCCAATCTGCATTTCTTATTGATATAAAATATTCACTATTTGTAAGCAATAAATTTTGCCAATTGATGATCGGTAATAGGTATTTGGTTATTTTTCTAAAAATTGGGGTACTACCCCAGCTAACTACCCCTGACAAGTTGTGGCCATATTCGGGCATCAATCAAACAAAAACCGAATATGAACGATCTTATCTTTTCACCCATCGACAAAAGGCAACTCATCCAGGAGATTGCAGAAGAAGTGGCTTTACTTATAATCCCACAGCTACAGCCGCCAACCCAAGAGGATGAACTTATCCAAATACCGGAGGCCATGAGACTGCTCGGACGGTCACGTACCACCATCAACAACTGGCGGAAGGAAGGCTTTCTCAAGGAGCAGGTGATCAACACCAGGGTATATTTTAAGAAATCGGATATACTCAACGCCGGGTACCAGAAAAACGGCCGAAAAAAATAAAAGCGGATCAGGCACGATCCGCTCTCAGTTCTCTTATCCGGAAATGGTATTCCCCTTTCACTAAGGCAAATATACCATTTCTGTATCCTTCATCAAACTATGATATACAGAATTATGGACCGGAATTTCCATGTCAAACAAATAGATGATAAATCTTCAAGCCCGACAATCAGGATGATCAAATACCTTTTATCAAGGTATGACTTTGTCAATAATGTAATCCTGAACGAAATCCTTGCCCGTGAAAAAGAAGAAAATGATTTCATCCCGGTAAATCCGAATACCCTTTACATTGAATGCAGACAGGCAGGATACAGGACTTCGGTGGGTGAGATTAACACCTTTCTAAGCTCTGATTTCATCCCAAAGATCAACCCTTTTGAAGAATATTTCAGGAAGGTAAAGGGGAAATGGAACGAAGCTATCCATGGGGACTATATTACTGAATTTTCAAAATATCTTTCTGTTCTTGGACAGGACCGGTTTGAAACCCAGTTTAAAAAGTGGCTAGTCAGATGTGTCGCATGCTGCTTAATTGATAACTTTTTTAATAAGCAGGCATTGATTTTTGTGCAGGAACGACAGAACAGCGGCAAAACCACCTTTACAAGATTCCTTGTACCCAAAGACCTTAATGCTTATTCAGCAGAAAACATCTCTGTGGACAAGGACAGCCTGATCGCATTGAGCCAGAACTTCGGGATCATCCAAGACGAACTGTCAACGCTTTCCAGGACAGAGATCAATGCCCAAAAAACCCTGATGAGCAAGTCCCACGTCAAGGTGCGCCATCCCTATGACAGGAAACCCAAGTTGGAACCGCGACGGGCATCCATCTGGGGATCCACCAACAAAGCCGAATTCCTGACCGATGCCACCGGAAGTGTCCGCTGGTTATGCTTCACCGTCCAAGAGATCGACTGGGCCTATAAGAAAGAAATGGACATCGATGTGGTATGGTCCCAGGCTTATCGGCTTTTCCAATCCGGATTTAAATATGAAATGACCGCCGGGGAAATCCATGAGAATGAAATTATCAATAACCAGTATAAAACAAGGACCACCGAAGTGGAGCTGATCCAAAAGTTTTATTCTCCGGGTACAACGGAGGAACACGACAGGTTCATGACGGCTACAGATATCTGCCAGCATCTTATGGAAAACCTAACGGGAAATATAAGGATAAGCCCCGTCGAAGTCGGGAAAGCCCTCAAAATATTGGGACATGTCCAATGCCAAAAGAGGAGAAAGGATCAAAATCCCTTTCCCGAGAAGGGTTATTATATAAAGCTAAATGATCCTACTACCTACTACAACTAATAGCCAAGCCATTGAATAACAACAAATTGACCTGTAGTAATTTAAGTAGTATCAAGATACTACAACCCACTACGGTCTATAATTTATGTAGTAAGATAAAAAATCTAAGACAACCCACAACCCTCTGATCAACAGGAGATAAACTCGATTAGTAGTAAGTAGTAATTGTAGTCGGCAGTTTTTTGAAAAAACAAGCTTTAAATTATGAATACAAAAGAAGCCAACAAATTCCCCATCAGTTCCTATCTCGCTTATTTGGGACATAAGCCATCGAAAAACCTCGGAAGTTATAGTTTGTATCTTTCCCCGTACAGGAACGAGAACACCCCTTCATTTAAAGTAAGCCATAGCAAAAACCTCTGGGTGGATTATGGAGACAGCAACTGTGGCGGAACTTTGATTGACCTGGTTCTAAAGCTAAATCCCTCCTATGATATCTCCCAGGCACTCCAGGAAATCTCCACCGTAAGCGGCCAGTCTTTTTCTTTTCAACAGCAAATAGTCCTCCCGGAAAAACCTGAACCGGGAACTGATGGCAAGGTTCAAATTGTAAAGGTTAAGCCGTTAGGGAACAACCAAGCCTTGACCGATTATTTGAACTCCAGAAATATTGGAATGGAGACGGCGAAGAAATTCTGCAAGGAGGTTTATTACTGTATCGAGGATAGAAAGTATTTCGGGCTGGGCAACCGGAATGACAACGGCTGGTCGATCCGCAACAGGTATTGGAAGGGCTGTTCTGCCCAGGGCTATTCCCATTACCAAAATGGATCCAACCGCCTCAACGTTTTTGAAGGCATTTTTGATCTTATGAGTTACGTGGAACTGTATAAAAATGACAAAAAGGCCAACGCGGATTTTCTGGTTCTCAATTCACTGGCCAATATGAACGATGCTTTCCGTATAATAAAAAATTATAACCAGATCGGCCTATATCTTGACCGGGATGAGGCGGGAAGAGCGGCCACCAGGCTTTTGATAGATAAGGTTACTAACTGTGAGGACATGAGCAGCCTTTCCTTTCCCTATAAGGATTTAAGTGAATATCTGGTGGAATGGACATACCGTCTAAAGAGATAAACCGATATATCCGTGAAGCTCTATAGGATTAGGTGAATAGCCACATAACCTGATATTTTTTGTGGCGAATTTCCATATATACTCCTGTTTATCAACTCCATATACACCTTTATTGATATATCTATTCCGGGTTTATATTGATATATTTCCTTTACGATATACTTGTTTATAGTACTAATACGTTAAAATATATACTTATAATAATTTATATGCATGGATTTTCCAATTAAAACAGCCGGAAAGCAGGGGGTATTTTTCTCTTTTCAAAAGCGGGGAATCTATGCGCACCGGCAATGCAAGATGTGTCTTTGTCCGACAAAACCCTGCTGGTTTATTCCGGCCAAAAACCAACTTGCCCCACTCCCAACAAATCAGTTTAGATGATTTTTGGGAGAGGGGATGGAAAATTCTCGCAACTCGAATTTTAAAAAAAACCAACCTATGAAAAACGCCTCACATTCCGACCGAGAAAAAGCAGTCGACATTCTATGGAAAGCCTTCAAAAACAACAAGAGTGTAAATTATATTGCTGGTGAAGAAGAAAAAAGGATCCGCTTTCTCATGCAGTATTCCTTTGAAAGCTGCATGGAGAATGGAGAGGTTTTTATTTCTGAAGATGGGAATGCCTGTGCGATGATCCAATTTTTTGACAAAAAGAAGTTTTCCCTCAAAAGCACCTATCTGGATATACAGTTAATTCTTAAAACGGTTGGCCTCTCCAATATCCCTAAAGTATTGGCAAGGGAATCCTTTATCAAGAAGCATTACCCAGAGGCACTGTTTACTTATTTATGGTTTATTGGCGTGGAACCGGACAACCAGGGGAAAGGGCATGGCTCCGAAATGTTACGACTTATCTTGGATTACTCGAAAAAATTGACCCGCCCTGTTTACCTGGAAACCTCTACCCAAAGAAATCTCCCCTGGTACAAAGCTCACGGACTTGAGGTCTATGATGTTTCTGACCGGTTTGGGTTTCCTTTTTATTTTCTAAAAACCTCTTGATTCAATGACTGTCTTTAATACTGAAGTGCATTGGGTTACATTGGTATTCATTGTGTTGGAATCTTTTATGTTTTCCTTCCAGCTGGTCCTCTACCTCCAAAAACCTGCTGAAAAAAGAAGGAAATATTATCTTATCCTGCTGATGTTACTGATCCTGTATAATGTTGCGGGGGGATTATTTCCGGACACCGATCTTCCAATGTCGGTAGAACTTCAAAATATCTTGGCCTATGGCGCAGGCTTCATGATAGCATGCTATTTTCCCTTTTACTTTTACAGAGCCTTCAATATTCCCCATTTGGCGTTCCATGCCAAGTATGGCGTGTTAATATTTTTACTTCTCCCATTCTTATTTTTTTTCTGTATTTTATATCCAATGGGCGTGGGGTTGAGAACAGTAATTTACGTTGGCCTGATCATCCCATTTTTCTATGCTTTCTACATGATCCATAATATCCTCTGGGCTATCAGGAAGCGGTTCAAAAACAGAAAGGCTTCCTTTGATGCCATCTTATCTTACGCCGCCGTTTTCCCTTGGGCTTTAATGCCGGCAATGGCTTATCTGGAAGTGAACCAATTGACCGAGGTTCTGTTTACCAATGGGGGCTTTATTATCATCACGGTGCTCTTTCTCAGGAACATGATCGAAGAAAGCAGAAAGGATCTACAAACGCTTGAACTAATCCAATCCAAAACTGAAAAGGAGATTTTTGCTCTGCGATGTTCCGAAATAGGCTTGACTCCTAGGGAAATTGAAATCTGCGAACTGGTAAGGGAGGGACTTATTTATAAGGGCATTGCGGACTCACTGTTTATTTCAGAGAGGACGGTAAGTAAGCATATGCAGAATATTTTCAAGAAAGCGGAGGCTAGAAACAAGACGGAATTAATCAACAGGATAGGCAAATAACTACATTATATTTTTTAATGATCCCACCTAGTTGTAGCTGCAGAGGATGGTGGCTACCATCTGCCTATCCTAAATGTGGATCAAAAGGATGGAATCTGATGGTCATAAATCTTGGAAATGGGCAAAAAACGCAATTCCTGAATTACAGAAACAACGCATGAATATGTATGACCATGAATTTCACTAAAATTTTTACATAACAAAAACCCCTGATCCAACAAAGGGCCAAGGGTGCCAATGGACTGATTGGATTAGCCTTTGTTTGTAAAGGATTGATGGAATGTTTCAAATGGGACATTCTTTTTGTGGTTCTGATACTGGGCCTAATACCAGAGAATTCTCAAACCGGTTCATTGAGAGAACGCCCACCGGAAAACGATACCGTTTTCTGCTGTAGCAAAACTCCACTTGGTCATTTGACAAGGGTGAACCTTGAACTCTTACCAAGTTGACAAGTCGTAACTTTGCAATCGGCTACATAGCGAGGAAACATATCAATAAGCTTCAACAACAACAACAGATAAGCTACCAACAATAGGTTCGGGGACGTTTCCTATGATGATTTTATAATCAATTGCGAAATTGATTATTTCTGACGCTGACCGGTATACAACGAAAAGAGTATCTATAGGGGTTGATTGGAAATGCTTAAGGGCTTGGTAATGTATATCAACCTCGTAGCTATTTGTTTCTCTGATTTCCGGTTTGTTAAAATTGATATCAGGTATTGAATTCGCTACATTCCTAAAAGGATGGATGCTAGAAAAGGTGGGGTAATTTAATTCGTCAAAATCATATTTTCCTGTTAGTTTTTTGGGAGGAATAGGCTTTTCAGGCCTGTCTGGAAAATCATCTTCGTTCAGTAGTTTAAATCCATCTGGAAAATGCAACCATATATCGATATCAACAGCTGGAGCATTTCCTTCGTTACGTATTCGAAGGTCTATTGGTAATTTCAAAGAAAGAAGTTTGTTATACTTATAATCCTTTTTAAGGTATTCCCTATATTCGGTGAAAAAATCATTCAATTCCCGGTTATACGTTTCTACTTGCTCTTCTGTTATCTGATTAAATCCCAAAGCATTTTTCTGAGATAATAATCGTAGTCGCTCCATCACATTAGTAACCGAATTCAACTTCTCATTAATTTCTTGATTTTTCCTTTCGAGATCTTCATTCTCCATCTCCTGATATTTACCAACGATGTCCCTATACAAATGGTCAATGCACTCTTCCTCGGGATTTTGAAAAGGACTGAGCTTACCCTTAAAAACCGTGGTGCCATCCTCAAAAGTTAAAGATATTTTTGGTATCGCATTTTTCAGCTTATTGTTTTCTTGTACAAGTTTATGGATCTGTTTTTGTTCATCTGACACTTCAGATGGATTTTGGAGGCTCTCAGGTAACTTGCCTGTTCTAATCCCAAGAGATGAGGCTCGAAAACGTGGTCCAGTATCGTTGCTAATAAAAATTATTTCCTCATCATCGTAATTAACACCGAATTCTACAATTGCCGCCAAGATACAATCATCCTGTTCTTGACGATCAAGTTGAAGCCTCTTAAAAGTTTCAAGAGCAGGTCTTTTGGTTAAATACTGCAATGGGAACGAATCAGGATCACTTACTATACTTTCAATACGTGCCAAAACCTTTTTCGCTCGACTAGCGATCTTTCCATTTTGATGTCTCTTATGTTTGTCCAACTCATCAACTACAACTGGGGCAAGAACAATTTGATAGGGATCTCCAAACAAACTGTGCCAAGGAATTTCAACGAAAAACCTAAAGTGAAGAAAGATGTTGGTGTCGAGAAAAATATACTTCATAGACGTTTTTAATAAGCTTTTCCAAATTTACAAGAAAATGTAGTATTAATATAACCTTCCTCCAGATTGTGAAACACTTACAAAAATAATTTGACCACTTATATTTAATCATACCCAACCTTCTCTTTGGGTCAAGCTATTTCTAAAAATTGTAAAGACCTTAGCTATGAAGGAGAAAAAGGACACGGGGGATCACCGTATTTCTTTCCGACTCAATGATGAGGAACTGGATTTCTGAACGGTTTCAGCAAAAGCAGTGGTAATTACCGAAGGCCTGCCTTTAGAATTCTGATCAAGAAAATCCGGACTGATGTCTCCATCATTTAAAACGAATCAGCTATTAAATGTGCTGACGTCATTGGCCACAGAACAGGGCCGAGTAGGCAACAATATCAACCAATTGGACAAGCATTCCAAACTGGCTTTATGCGGCTGTTTTTCCCTGGGCATTGATGCCGGCAATGGCATATTGGAAGTGACCCAATTGACAGAAGTCCTTTTTGCCAACGGCGGGTTAATCATTATCACATTGCTGTTCCTCAGAAACATGATTCAAGAAAGCGGAAAGGATTTGGAAACACTTGAACTGAGTCAAACCAAGAAAGAAAAGGAGATTTTTGCTCTTAGATGTTCCGAATTCGGACTAACCCAAAGGGAGGTTGAAATCTGCGAACTGGTAAGGGAGGGGCTTATTTATAGAGAAATAGCTGACACGCTCTCTATCTCGGAAAGAACTGTAAGCAAACATATGGAGAATATTTTTAGGAAAGCGGAGGTTCGAAATAAGACGGAATTGATCCATAGGATCAGCAAGAAGAATAATTCATCATAGTTTAAAAGTCCTACCCCACTTGTCGCTTCTGAGAATGTGTTCTACCAAACTGCTATGCTGGCCCTGAGCCAACAACTAAAGGATTATGAGTCTTCTAGCCTAACCGCCCTATTATTAGGCAAAATGTGCTTTTCTGACTTACAGAAGCAATTACGAACTATTTTTGAAACCTCAAAATTTTGCTCCGTCACGTATTTGTTACGGTTTTTATTAACTTATATACTTTAATTCAACATCAATCTCATTATGCGCCCCTAGAATATTTCACACAAAGAGGTAATTGCAGAGCTTGTATTAAGCGGTCAATACTTGAACAGCTACTATTCAGCTCTTGACAATAATGAAGAAACTGGCTGAAATATAGTTTAAATTTCTCTGTCAGATAATAACCATCACAGATTCTCTATCAACAAGCTTGGGATAGGGTAATTTATCCGTACTTTTAACTGATATTTATAGAGTTAACTTGTTAATGAACGAAGCAGAAATCAGAAAAGAGCTTGCTCAAGTCCTTGAAGAAGAACCTAATAACTATGGCAAAATACTTGAATTGTCATCGCGTTTAGCATCTTTTGACCTAAACAACGTGCGTTTTTCAGTAGATGCTGGTGTAATTGACAGATTGGGGAAGGAACTTGTCGCTCGCCATGAAACTGCTGTCTCTGAGCTGGTAAAAAATTCTTACGATGCCGACGCGACTGTGGTTGATTTAATATTTGAAAATGCAAATTCGATAGGCGGCAAATTAAACATTGTTGACGATGGTGTCGGGATGACTAGAGAACAATTAATTAATGGATTTATGAGGCTCTCCTCCTCGGATAAAGTGCATAATCCATTATCACCGAAATATAAGAGAACAAGGGCTGGTCGTAAGGGAATTGGAAGATTTGCAACGCAGAGACTGGGTGATAAACTAACAATTATTACACAAACTTTAAATTCGGATCAAGCTTTAAAAATCTCAATTGACTGGAAGCATTTTGAAATAGATAAAGATCTTTCATCTATATCTAATGCCATTATTGAAATGCCAAAGACAAAAGACGAAGGTACTGATTTAATCATTGAAAATCTTCGGGAAGGATGGTCTGACACGATGATAAAACGAGTATATCGTTATACATCGGACTTGCTTCAGCCTTTTCCTTTATCAAAAAAGCGTATCGAAAAGGAAGGGCAACGGGTAGATCCCGGCTTTCAAAGTGCTTATTTCAGAAAGGATAACGACCGATTAGTTAAAATAATTGATGAAGAAGAGGCTTTTTTAAAACATGCTTTAGCTGAGATTGAAGGATATGTATTGGACGATGGACAGGGATGTTGGTCACTAAAAAGCGAAAAACTCAACTTTCCAGAAGATGTGTTTGCAATTGGCAAAAACAAAGATTTGCCGGAAAGCAAGTTTATCTATATCAAAGGACTGCATTTTAAATGTTATTATTTTATTTATGAAGCGGGACTTTTACCCAATCAAACTCTTTCATTTATCAGAGATGTAGCAAATGAACGTGGTGGCATTAGGGTTTATAGGAATGGCTTTAGGGTATTGCCTTATGGAGAAAAATTGAACGATTGGTTGGGAATAGATGAATCTTCTGGTAAAAGAGTCTTCCTATTTCCACATCGAAATATTAATTTTTTTGGATTTGTAGAAATAACAGATGAATCTGGCCTTTTATTCGATGAGACTTCAAGCCGTGAAGGATTGTTTAGTAATGAAGCGTTCGACGAATTAGTTGATTTCGTACAAAGATCGTTAATCTCTGCCTTGTTTAAAATCTCTGAACTAAGAGGAAGAAAAGGAAAAGCTTCGCAAAAGGATTGGACAAAGGAGCTTAAACCCGAAGCGCGAGTAGATTCTGCTATTGCAATAATAAAAGAAGTGTTTGAGGCAACTGAAGAAGAAACCAAAAATAATTCTCAAAAGTCCCAAGACCCATCTTCTCGTGCATATTCAAATAGAAAAGAGAGATTTGAGGAAGCATTTAAAAATCTTTTGGAAGGCCGTGAGGATGAAAAGAAAGAAAAGCAGCAATTAATTGATGAACTCAATATGCTACGTGTGCTGGCTGGCTTAGGGCTTGTCATTGGCGAATTTGTCCATGAGGTTAAACGGTTTTTGCCTGGTTTTAATACGGATATAAATTACCTTAAAGTAGCAGTAAAGGATTTATCTGATGCACTGAATAGAGCTAATAGGTTAGAAACGAATATTAAATCCTTCACAGCATACACATCTTATTTTGACAAAGCCATCTCAAGAAATGTACTCCGTGAGTTACAACCAATTGAATTAAGAGATGCTGTCAATGATTTTAAAGAGGTAGTGAAAAATGAGCTGGAACGAACAGGAATTATTCTTCACAAACCTGTCTTTAATGGGTTCGATCTTTTTACAACACCAATGCACCCGTCTGAATGGTCATCAATTTTGTTTAATTTTTATACAAACTCGAAGAAAGCAATCAAAAGAAGGGGTATTAAAGGCGAACTCGCTATAGTTGCGGGCAGGGAAAAAGGCAGTGTTTATTTAGAGTTTTCTGATAATGGTGACGGCATTGAAAAAAAAGATGAAGAAAATGTATTTAATGCTTTCTTTACAACCTCTTCTGCTGCTTCACACACTGCATCAGATGTAGAAACACTGACAGGCACTGGCTTGGGACTTAAAATCGTGCGAGACATAATTGAAAGTTATGGTGGCAGTATTTTCGTTAGTCCAGCTCCCAAAAATTTTAGTACAACTATTCGTGTGGAGATACCTGAAAATAAATCTTAGCAAATGAAAACACCAAAATATTTATATATAGATGATGAGACTGTCGATGCGGTTGAAGCGGTAAGAGATGGATTTAATGATACAGAGATAATTGAGGTAATTGTTGAAGAGCCACAGAACTTCAAAGAACAAAAAAAAGATTTTTTAGCGAAGTTGAATAGTTATGACGGACTAATTCTTGATTTTAGGTTAGATCAGAATATGCAATTAGATGTATCTTATAATGCCCCTGCAATTGCCCAGGAATTAAGGACGTTAGTGCTTGATTCTGAAAATGATTTAAAAGGTTGCCCAATTATACTTTGTTCGACCGATGAAAGAATGAGAGCTACTTATGATGTCGATAAAACAAGCCACGACCTTTTTGACTATAAATTTCTTAAAGGCCCAGAACCGAACTGGCCAAAATTTGCTACAAAATTAGCTTCTCTCGCTAAAGGGTATGCATGGCTGAATGAGGTGGATAGGTCTGTTGAAGAAATATTTAAACGCGAGGATATTAATAAAATAGATATTAGAATTACGGAAAGATTCACAGATGAAGATCAAAAACAACAAGTTTATGACATTGCTCATTTTTTCATAAAGGAACTATTCCATCATCCTGGAATTTTGGTCAAGGAGCGCGTGCTTGCGGCTAGGTTAGGTATTGATGTTGAAGCTTCCGGTGAGGCCTGGATAGAACTCAAAGCCAATTTTCTCATAAATTTTAAATTTTCAGGCTTATTCAGTGACGGGTGGGAACGTTGGTGGGCGGATCAAATCGTAGACTTTTTTAAAAAAGTTTCAGGAAAACGGTTATCGACACTAAATGCAATTAATCGAGTAAATATTTTGTCAGAGGCTCTGAAAATTAAAGGGCTTAAAGCAGCAGAGGCTCTGCCAAATTGTGAAAGCACGGAGTTTTGGACTATCTGCGAAGGTTTTAAGAAGCCACTCGATCCCTTAGAGGGACTTCGGGTTTATGAAAGTGTTGATTTAAAACCGTGGCAAGAACCTAAATACATCTCATTTGAAGCAGCTGAGGTTGAACGAATAAATAGAGATAAGGGATTAAGGCCGCATCCTTCTGAAAAAGATAGGATACAATTGATCAAAGAGAGTTTATCCAAATGAAAATTGAGCAATTTAGACAAGCCAGAGCTGATGACCTAAAAGCTGCAGCTAGTGTTTTGGAAAAAGTATTTAAGACCGGAATCAACACGTCTCCGATCTCGTTGGCTGCTGAAAATGTAAAAACCAGTTGTCCGAGTTTAATGGACGGATCAAACAATCCTGATCACTGGGGATACACAATAGAAGACTTAAAAATCCCAGTTGATACCACTAAACATCTTAGACCAAAAGGAATAGATAAAAATAAAGTAGAACTGACTTTGGACATGAAGTTAATCGCAAACTTTAAGCAATGGGAAGATCTAAGTGACCCATTTATTGAGTTAAGCTTTAATGTTGCAGTAAGAGGAATAAGTGCGTCTGGGCTACATTATTTTTGTTTCCATATTGATAAGCATGACATGAGCAAAAAGTCGGAAGAACCTCATCCTGTTTACCATCTTCAATATTCCAGTAATCCACAGAGCGACGGTGAATTTGATTATGGTTCTACTTTTCATCTAGATACTCCCCGGATATTACATCATCCAGTCGATTTTATTTTAGGGATTGGTTTTTTGACTAGTAATTTTTTTCCGATGGCATACGATGAAATAATGGATCAAAGCTTCTTTCCGGGCTTATATAAACGCTATCAAGAAAAAATTGTAAAGCCCTATTTCCACACTTTGGCCAGTAACTGGGACTATGATAAATCAAAGGTGGTTTGGAGTCCTGTTTCTGATTTGTGCCCTCTGTTGCTATGAAAAATGAAGTTTTTAGTTTTTTGAGAAAGTACTCAACAGAACCTCAACTGGTTGATAGACTTATTGTTAGTTCTTTTTTGCAGTTAAATCAACTGTTTGGGATAACCAACAATCTCATTAATACCTATCTAATATGTGAGGAAGATGGCGATGAATATCAGTCTTTGAATGACTTTAATAAATTAATTTCAAAGGGTACAGAAAAGTTTAATTTTGAAAATTTAATAGAGCTCTTTGAGTTTGTAATATCCCCATCAGAAAAAGTAATCAATGGGGCTGTGTATACACCCGAATTTATAAGAGAATATATAGTTGACAGTTGTTTTAAAACGTCTAAAGCCAATTTGAATGAAGCGAAATGCGGGGATTTAGCATGTGGTTGCGGCGGATTTTTATTGACCATAGCCGCAAAAATCAGAAATAGCACCAACAAAAGCTATAAGCAGATTTTTGAAGAAAATATCTATGGTCTTGACATCACAGAATACAGTATTACTCGTTCAAAGTTACTGTTGACTTTGTTTGCCATAGCTGAAGGCGAAGACGATGTATCTTTTGAGTTTAACATTCGGCAAGGAAATGCGTTAGCTTATGATTGGAAGAATGAATTTCCTGAATTAAAAGCTAATAAGGGATTTGACCTAATCGTTGGTAATCCTCCTTACGTGAGTTCAAGAAACATGGACGAGGAAACACTATTATTATTAGAAAAATGGACTGTCTCGTCAACGGGACATCCCGATTTATATATACCATTCTTTCAACTTGGTTTAGAAAATTTAAATCCGCTTGGATTATTGGGATTTATTACTGTAAATACATTTTTTAAAAGTGTAAACGGACGTGCTTTAAGAAGTTATTTTTCAGCGAATCAGTTTGATTTAAAAATTATTGATTTTGGTGGCGAGCAGGTGTTTAAATCCCGGAGTACCTACACTTGCCTCTGTTTTATACAGAGAAGGGAAAATGGTTGTATAAGATACTTTAGAGCGAATAGCAAAGATCTTAACAGAATGTTAAATAGTGACTGTTCAAACATAAACTACGGCGATCTAAATGACTTAGATGGCTGGCATCTCAATACCAAAAATGTGATTTCCATAATTAATAAACTTGAAAAAACTGGAACTCCTTTAGGTGAGATATATACTTACAGAACAGGCATAGCCACTTTGAGAAACAACATTTTTAAATTTATACCTGTTGAGATTGATGACGAGTATTACATTTTGGAACAAGATAACATCAAATATCCAATTGAGAAGTCCGTGTGTAGAGACGTTATCAACTCTAATAAAGTGAGAAGCCATGAAGGGCTTAAGTCATTAAGGGAGAAAATTATTTTCCCTTACGAAATGATTGAAGGAAAAGCTAAAGTCATAAAAAAAGAAGTATTTAAGTCTAAATATCCTCAATGTTATAAATATTTGTCTGTCAATAAACCTGTTCTTGCCAAAAGAGACAAGGGTAAACGTGAATATGAAGAATGGTATGCCTATGGCCGAAATCAATCCTTGGAAATAGGTGCAAGTTATAAGCTTTTCTTTCCCCATCTATGTTCAAGTGTTTATTCGGTAATTTGCGATGATAAGAATTTACTTTATTATAATGGAGAGGCTATATTATCAGAATATATAAATGATCTTTTGCTTTTGAAAGTTATCATTGAATCAGATTTGTTTTGGTTTTACATTGTCAATAGTAGCAAGCCTTATTCCTCAAATTTTTATTCGCTTGGAAAAAACTATATTAAGAATTTTGGCATTGCAGAATTTACGGCAGAGGAAATAGATTTTCTAATCAATGAACCGGACAGGGCTAAAACCAATTTAGTTTTACACCGAAAATATAATGTTCAATTGCCAAAAAGTAAAACTATGACTGATTTAAATTCTGGTTCTGTTGCTAAGGTTCTTAATGGGGAGTCCTTTATTCTAAACGGTAGTGGTAGAAACAGTAACAACAAATACAAATACAATAATCAGGAAACTATATTCATTCCAGGTATCGATACAGACCATGGCGATAGTTTGAAGTTTAACAATGATACATCATTGCTAATATCTTACCTACAAGGGAAAGAAGTAGAGTGAGTTATCCAGAAACGAGATGAACATAGCAGATTAATTGATCGTGTAAAAGTGATTTAGTATATGTAATAACTGCTTTGGATTTCCGTGCAGGAGGATTATTTAAGATAAGTATTAATCGTCTTTCCTTCTTTTTCGATTATTTCCCTAACTTAACAAATTACTATTTCTATTTTATAAATGGCCCTACCTGACTTCCAAACGCTTATGCTGCCCCTACTTCAATTGCTGTCTGATGAAAAACCGCATAAAACCATAGTGGCAATAGAATCTTTGGCCAGTTTCTTAAAAGTTACTAATGATGAACGTCAGGAGCTCTTAGGCGGTGGTCAACCCGTTTTTAATAATCGCGTCGGATGGGCGTGAACATATCTTAAAAAGGCAGGACTTCTGTCATCTTCCGTTAACAATAAGTGACCGCGGAAAGGCCGCCCTAAGTCAAAATCCAGCGAAAATCGATAGTAGTTTTTTAAAGCAGTTATCTAAATTTCTAGAATTTCAAAATTATAAAAATTAAGATCGTAGAGCATCTCCAATAGCACCATCCCCTGAAGAGTGGATCAAAACACACCAGAAGAGAACATTGACATTGCCTATCAAAGATTAGAAAGTCGTTGGTTCAAGAATTGATTGATAAAGTCCGAGGCCTGTGTCCGGAATTCTTTGAACGGCTGGTTGTTGAGTTACTCGTAAAGCTAGGATATGACGGCTCCATTAATGATGCCGGCCAGGCAGTAGGGAAAACTGGTGACGAGGGAATTGATGGAACTATTAAAGAAGATAAACTAGGGCTCGATATAATTTATATTCAGGCAAAGCGTTGGCAGAGTGCTAGGATACTATCCAAAAAATGAAACTAAAATTGTTCTTATCAATGGTGAGCAATTAGCCCTTATGATAGACTATAACTTGGGTGTTTCGGTCCAAAAGGTTTACGGACTTAAGCGCAGTGACAGCGATTATTTTGAAGAAGATTAATATATTGCCTGCTGATTGCCCTAACCTAAGCTGAATTCAAGCCGCTGACTATAAGATTGTAAATCTTCTAGCCGAATCGACTTATTATTTCCCAAAAATGTTTCTTTTTCTGACTTTCAATAATCGATTACCAATATTTTTAAAAGTCGAAATTTTGCTTCGCTTGTATCGGTAAGTGCATTCTTCAATTTCCGGCCGATGCATACTTTGATACACCTTTCTAAAATAGCCTTTGAGACGATTTCTATTACTGCCGTACCACCGTGAGGTTTTGCCTATTTTTCATGGCATTAAAACTATTCCAAATATAACGCCCCGACCTATTTAATTTTTATCTAATAACCTACGCATTTCCACGTACACCCCCAATATAGCCCTTTTTGCGTATTTACTTCCCAATTTTTTATCCTTCTCTTTGGGTCATGCTATTGATGAACAGGGCAAAGACCATAGCCATGAAGGAAAAAAAAGACACCCGTGATCACCGCATTTCATTCCGACTCAATGATGAGGAACTGGAATTTCTGAATGGTTTCAGCAAAAGCACTGGGATATACCGAAGCTATGTCCTGAGAAATCTGATAAAGAAAATCCGCACTGATGTCTCCATCATTAAAACCGATCAATTGCTAAAGGTGCTGGCATCATTAGCGGCTGAACAGGGCAGGGTCAACAACAATATCAACCAGTTGGCCAAACATGCCAACCAGCTTTCAATGGAAGGGGCTATCAACCCAAAGATATTTGTCCAGTTCAATGTGCTTCTTTCCAAGTACCTAGATTATCAGGACGAAATGAACAAGACCTTTAAGAAGATCTATAAAACGATAAGCTGATGACGGTCAAAATCCTTTCATCCACCAGTTCTTTTAATGGGGTATCCTACAATACCAATAAGACACAGACTGCAAAGGGGGAACTGATGAAGTTTAAAAATTTTGGATACCTGCAACATTCCAACAATGTAACGCCTGAAGAGATGAAAACTTTTCTAAAAGCACATTCCAATAGGAACAAACGGGTCAAGGATAAGCAGCTCCATGCGGTGATATCCTGTAAGGAAAGAGAGTACACAAAAATTGAACTGACCGAAATCGCAGAAGAATGGCTTCAAAAAATGGGATATGGTACCAATCCCTATCTGATAGTTTTCCATTCCGACACCAAAAACAACCATGTACATATTGTCTCCAGCCGGATTGGACAAGACGGAAGAAAAATAAAGGACAATATGGAAAGAGTCAAAGCGCAAAAATCCATCAACGAAATCATGAACCGGGATACGCACCGGGATTGCCAACAGGCCATCAGCGAGCTGAAATCCTATTCTTTTTCAACCGTCAGCCAGGCAAAGCTTTTCCTTGAAAACAAGGGATATGGCATTAAGGAAGACCAGGACGGAATTAAACTTTATAAGTATGGGATATTCCAGGGGCAAATCCCCCAGCTGGAAATCGCCGAAAAACTGTCAGCTTTTTCAATAGACAAGCAGCGTCAATTGCAACTAAAAGCCATTATAGACAAATACAGAAAGGTTTATAACAGCGAGCCTTCCCCGGTATTCGAACCTTCAAAGAGCAATAAATTAGGAAAGCAGATCGGCTACCGGTCTGAAATGACCGACTTTCTAAAATCGAAGTTTGGATTGGAGTTTATTTTCCACGGAAAGGAAGGGAAGCCTCCCTACGGCTATACCATCCTTGACCATAAAGCCAGATTTATTTTTAAAGGAAGTGAAATCTATCCCTTGAAAAAGTTGACAGCGGCTCAAACCAAAGAGAAACTCCAAGTATTTTCTTTTGTAAGCCAAGAAGACAAAGACGCCTATGTCGCCGGTACCGGAAACTCGGAGGCGATCTTCCGGTTCAAAAGCCAGCAGGATCAAAGCACCTATAGACTGAAGCTGCTTTCTGCCCTAGGGGACTTTTCGTCGGTACACGACGGCTTAGTTTATTTCCAGCTTGAGATAAAGGTTTTTAAAGACAAATTATACCTACAGGATTCCAATACCCGGTTTTTTACCAGCCTGAAATCGATTCTGAAAAACCATGAATATAACAGGTTTGCCCTGCATTGGAAGGTTCCGCAGATCAATGCCCGGATAGACTCCCCTGATAGCCAATGGACTTCATTATCCGGGAATGATCTTCCGGCTGTTCCATCTGAAGATGCTTCCCCAAGCCGGACATACCATCCCGAGGAAATACCAATAGCGTCCAATCTCCATGCTTCTTTAAACATCAACGATGATATAGATGATGAAGCGATCCATGGCAGCGACAGAAGGAAAAAGAGAACGACCGGCAGAAAAAACTCAAGATAAACCACTTTATAATGATCATATTATTTGCCAACCAAAAAGGAGGAGTGGGTAAAAGTACCCTTGCGGTTCTTTTCTCCAACTACCTGGCCCTGGCCAAAAACAGATCGGTTACCGTGTATGATATGGATTTTCAAAGATCCCTGTACAACAAAGCACAGGCGGCACAGATCCTCGAAAATGAACCCTTATATGAAGTCCGGGCAGCTGAATTAAAGCAGTTTGATACCATTTATAAAAATGCCAACAAAGAAAAGGAACATATCCATGTCATTGACCTTGCAGGGAAAATGGATGATGATAACCTGATACCGGTTTTAAAAAAATCCGACCTAATTCTCTGTCCCTTTTGCTACGACGAGTATTCCGTTTCTTCCACCATAGAATACTCCTTTGTCATTTCAAAGATCAATCCCGACAAGAAGCTGGTCTTCATCCCGAATAGGGTCAAATCCAATGTAAAATACCAAACGCTGGAATCCGTCCAAGAGGCACTGAAAAACTTCGGCCCGGTCGCCGGAAGCATAAGTGAAAGGATTGATTTCCAAAGAATAACCACCTTTGACATACCCGCCACCATTATTGGCGTCATAGAACCGATTTTCGAATCTATTTACAACGAATATATAGAACCGGCATGGCACAGGACCAATATATAAAGAAGCTGATGAACAATTATAGACCCAACAACGGGACAACCGCATCTTCTATTTCAACCAAAACGGGCATGGAGAAAGACCCAGCCCATAAAGACAAAATTGGGCTCAGACGTGATGACATCAACTATGTCCTGCAACAGGTCAGGGAGTTGGTGATCGAAGGGGAAAAGAAAAGGCTGATAAAAATCGACACCAAAAACGAGGAGATTTTGAAAGTGCTGAACCCTGTCTTTTCTGTTGATGTCACCCGGTTTATCAATTTTATTTTAAGCCGCTATTTCGAAGAGCACCCGGAACTGATTCAAGAGATTAAAAAGTCATTTAAAGATTTATAACATGGCCTGGATCGAATTTACAAAATATCTGGCAGCCGCCTATCTGCTTTACTTTGGGATCAATGTGGTCATCGACCTGCTCAGGTATAAAGGCAATCCAGCGATGCAGGACGGAAACGAGATACTGGAATTCTCCGAGCCTTTTGAGACTACCATCATTGAAGATAAAAACCCCGGCCTTAACAAGTCAAAAGAAACAGCTTCCGATGAAGGGAATTATGCCTTCAACAAGCCTGACAATAATCAGGAACGGCTTGTAAAGGGGGGAAATATTAACGTTTCCTCAGGGGGAGTTACCAACATCGCCAAAATAATCGAACTCGTCCAGAACGAAACTATTGAGGCCAAAAAGAAAATCGTCTATTAAGATGAACACCATACCTGTACCCTTTATTTCAATCAATATGTTCTTTGCGGCTCTTCCACAAGCATATGCACAGATGCCCCCGGGTATTTCTGAATTTAATGAAGGCCAAAACCTCATCATCCAGAATTTCCACGCCTTGTCCGGAGCGGTCCTGGTGCTCGGAGCCGTCTTTGGATTAGTCGGCGGATTGAGGGTATATAACAACTGGCAGCTGGGAAAAAGGAATATCGACCAGGAAGTTATCGGGTGGTTTAGTGCCTGCCTGTTTCTATCCATTCTCGGAGGATTCCTGAAGGTCTTATATAAAATTCCCTGAACAAAAAAACCGAACAATAAACCAACTATTATTTACCATAACTATTAAAGCCATGTTTAAACCAACTAAAAAAACCACCTGCCTTACCTTACTATCCGCTGCCTTTGGCACAAAAACCTATGCACAGGGTGTGCAGGGAATTCTCGCCGCGGAGTCCTCCCTTTTGGGATATGTGGATCCTGTTGCCTCCCTGTGCCTGGTGATCGGGGCCGTCGTGGGCCTGATCGGAGGCGTCCGGGTCTACATCAAATGGAACAGCGGGGACCAGGACATCAATAAGGAACTGATGGGCTGGGGAGGCTCCTGCCTGTTCCTGGTACTGGTCAGTGTCATCATCAAAGCATTCTTTGGCGTGTGATGGCAAAGCGGTTTCCAATATATAAGGGGCTTCAAAAACCCCTTATATATAAAGGCTTTCAGGGGAAATTCATAGGATGGGGTATTGGATCGCTGGTTACAGGCGTAGTTCTGGGGGGTTTGATCGGAAGTTTAACCCATATGTACTTAGGTGGAATCATCACGATAACGACAATAGTTGCAGGCCTTCTTTTTACCAGCCAGGAGCAGAAAAAAGGACTTCACAATAAAAACAGATACGAGGGGGTATTTCTAATCGAACCTCATTTTAAAATAAAATATCATGCTAAAAAGGAGAAAGAACGCATTTAAGCTGCCTTATATCGCTATTGACCAATTCAAGAAATACCCCATTGTCTATAACGAAAATGGCGATTTTGGATTGGTTTTAAAGATAACAAATCCCGTATTGCAGTATTCGGCGAACCCTGAAAGCTATGATAGTTTCCATCGGCTGTATGTCGATGTACTTAAAACTTTGGGAGAAGGATATCTTATCCAGAAGCAGGATATTTTCTCGAAGAAAAAATTCAGCAGCAAGCCTTCCCATGAATTTCTACAAAAGAAATTTGATGGGCATTTCAACGGACGGGTTTATACTTCCCATCAAACTTTTTTAACGGTTACAAAAAGATCAAAGCCAGGACTTAAGTTGAAGCATTTACATGACTTTGTCCGGGCCGTTGAGAAGACCATCGATTTGCTCACCAGAAGCGGGGTATCGGTTGCACCCCTGACCGAAAAGGAAGTTCACCATCATATCATGAGGATGCTTTCCATGAACTTCCAAGAAAAGCACCAATTCCTGAACAACGTACTATCCGGGGAGCAGCAGATTGAATTGGGCGATACCGCAGTCCGTTCAATAAGCCTTATCAATACCGACACCATAGAATTGCCCCAGGAGGTTTCCACGTACCGCGAGAGAACCGACAAGGACACCTTGAAAGGATTCCCCATGGACAATATGGGCTTCTTGTTTAATGCCCCCAATTTTAAGACGATTGTTTACAACCAGATAATTGACATTGTTCCCCAGTCAGCCACCCAGAGGAAGCTGGAACTGAAGAGAAAAAGACATTCGGGGATACCTGATCCCGCCAATAATATGTGTGTTGAGGATATTGACCAGCTGCTGGAAGATATCGTCAGGAATAACCAGCTACTGGTTAATTCGCACTTCAACATAGCGGTTGCATGTGATAAGGAATCTATCGAGGGAACCGCCAACTTTATTGAATCTTCTCTCTTTCAACAAGGGATTGTTCCTTCCAAAAATGCCTATAACCAGCTGGAACTGTTCAGGTCGCTTCTTCCATGTAATGGGGTAGAGCTTAAGCCTTATGATTTTTTCCTGACCACATCGGATGCCGCACTTTGCTTCTTTTTCAAGGAAAAGATCGGACAGGATGAAGAAAGCAACTTTCAGATCAGGTTAACAAACAGACAGGGTATTCCCATAAAAATAGATCCGGCGGATTTGCCGATGCAGAACAACCGGATCAACAACAGGAATAAGTTCGTCTTGGGTCCCTCAGGTTCCGGCAAGTCGTTTTTTATGAATGTGCTCATCGAGCAGTACTGCATGTTCAATAAAAGCAAAAGCCCACGGTGGCTGATGGACGTGGTCATCGTCGATACAGGACATTCCTATAAAGGATTGTGTGCCTACTACGGTGGAAAATACATCACCTATTCGGAAGAAAACCCGATCACCACCAACCCTTTTGCGATTACTGAAGGGGAATACAATATCGAGAAAAAGGATTTTCTCCTGACCCTTATCAGCGTCCTATGGAAATTGGCGAAAGGGGAAATCTCGCAGGTGGAATCCGATGTCATCAGCCATACCATCTCAGCCTACTATAAATCCTTCTTTCTTGGTGATGGCAGGGTCAACGCACTTAATTTCGACTCCTTTTATGGGTTTGCCATCGGGCACATTCCGCAGATTATGAAGCAGGAAAGAATCCCCTTTGATATTGACGGGTTCCGGTTTGTGCTTAAGAAATTCTGTACCGGCGGGGAATATGGGGAGCTTTTAAACAAGAAAACCGACCAATCCCTTTTTGAAGAGCCGCTGGTTGTCTTTGAAATTGATTCGATCAAGGAACATAAAATCCTTTTCCCTGTGGTAACACTCATCATCATGGATGTCTTTATCCAAAAAATGAGATTCCGTACCAAGCAGCGCAAAGCCCTGGTTATCGAAGAGGCCTGGAAAGCAATAGCCTCTCCCATCATGGCCGATTACATCCTTTATCTGTACAAGACAGTCAGAAAGTTCTGGGGAGAAACGATTGTCGTGACACAGGAATTGGGCGATATCATAGGGAACCCCGTCGTGAAGGACAGTATCATCAACAATTCGGATACGGTGGTGTTACTTGACCAGACAAAGTTTATGGACAATTTCGATGAAATCGCCTCCCTTCTTTCGATAAACGACAACGAAAGAAGAAAAATTTTCAGCATCAACCAGTTGGACAACACCGAACTGAGGGGAAGGTTTAAAGAGGTCTATATCCGCCGGGGTTCAACCGGGGAGGTTTATGGCGTGGAAGTATCCCTTCACCAATACCTCACCTATACCACAGAAAAACCCGAAAAGGCGGCGGTGGAGATCTACACGGATCACTATGGAAATTATGAGCAAGGGCTGGATGCCTTTGTAGCTGATTTAAAAAATTCAGGGCAGGAACTGAACAGGTTCTTTTCCCTGATCAACAGTAAGGGTTTGCCATATCGGGAAACGACAATACAATTACCTTAAATACAAAAACCATGAAATTGATCCACTTCCTTTTCCTTATGATTTTAAGCGGGACTGCTTTTGGGCAGATATATTTTGATCCCGCTGTATCAGGTGCCCAGGCAGCGCATTCGGCGATCATCGACAGGCAACTGAATACCACCAATGAAAAATTAACCTTGATCGAACGTGGCCAGCTGGCGGTGACCGGAAACCTGACGGTGGTCAATTCCATGCAGGAGAAAATCTATAAAGGTTTATCCGAGGTAAGTTCTGTCTTAACCAACCTATCCAATGTAAAGGAGATCGCCAGGATCGCCACAGCAATTTCAGGTGATGTTGATGATATCATGGAGCTGGCCAATGAGAATCCGGCCTTCCTGTTGTTCGCGGAACAGAATGCCAGTCTCTTTCAACAACGGGCGTCGGCCCTGGCACTGGAAGTCAGCAATTTTGCCTTAAAAGGCGGTGCCGATAACCTTATGGATTCGGGGGAAAGATCCAAAATCATCAATACAATTTTAGATGAGCTGGTCATCTTAAGGTCCTACAGCTACGGTATGTACAGATCCATGTATTTCGCCCGACTGAAAGGCTTTTTGAGATCGGCAAATCCTTTCCAGGGATATATAGAAATGGATGTTGCCATCGTCGATGATATTGTCAAAAACAGGAAGACCCTAAAATGAGCCTTATGAAAAGCATCATCCTCATTTTCTTAATCCTGGCATCCGTCAACTGCTTTGGGCAGATCAACATCCCCTTGCTTCATCAGTTGGTTGAGGATTCCAAAACGGAACACAAAATACAACTCGAAGCGAAAGAAAAGCAATCTAAAAATGCCGTTCATGAGGAGGTCAACAGGGATATTCTGGAGCAGGTAAAGTCGAAGTACCATACCCTGCAACAAAGGTTTGCCAAGCTGACTGTTTTAATAGATGCTGCCGGAATAGCGGTCACCGCAAGCCCTTTGGTGAGATCCATCGTGGACAACCAACAACAAATTGTCTTCTACTGCCAAAAAGATCCCTTGCTGATCCCTTTTGCCATGGAAGCAGAACGCGTTTTTGTAAGTCAATCTTATTCACTGATGAACTATCTGATCGGCTTAAGCGCATCCATAGGTGATCTGAACCAGATGAAAGTATCGGATAGAAGGATGCTTTTTCAGCACATTATCAATGAATTAAGGCAGACCAACCGACTGTCTTTAGGAAGTGCCAGGGCACTGCAATCCCACATCGAAAGACAAACAGGCGACAACCCCTATCTGGAATATGTCAATACGGAAATGTATGTAGTGGATGAAATCATGGGCAACATTAAAATCCTGCAAAATTGAAAACGGTATTCTTCATCATATCGGCTTTTTATACCCTTCAGCTACCGGCTCAGACGGTGGTGTTTGACAGGAACCATTTCCGGATAGTCAATGAAAACCGGGCAATGAGAAATACTTCCGAGTTGATGTATCAGCAAAGTCTGGAAGGGATCAGGCAGAACACGGATGACATAGGGGTGAATACCGCAAGTCTGGCCATGCTCCAAACCATCATCCACCGCTCACTTTCGGAAGTCAATGAAGCTTTGAAAAACGCAATTCAAGTAAAAAATATAGGCAGGTTATTTCAGTTGATCCACGCCAACAGCAGTGAGGTTTTGGATATGGCCTCCCAGGATCCTGTCCTCTTGCTGTTTGCCGAAGAATACATCAGCCGGGCAAAGACAAGAAGCCTATCGCTTGTAACCGAGGTTTCCGATTTCATCCTGGGACAGGGCGATAATATTTTGATGAACCACAATATTAGGGACGAATTGCTGGCAAAAGTAAGCGCAGAACTACAGCTGATCAACAGCTATATGCTGGCTATAAAAAACTCAATGTATTGGGCAAAAATGAACGGAGTTCTAAAAGGGCTGAACCCTTATCAGGCCTATATCAACCAAGACATCAACCTGGTCAACCGGATACTTATCCAAAAAGCAATTCTGGAACGATGAAAAGAACACTGCTATTTTTCCTTACATGCTTTTGGCTGACATTCCATGTCAATGGCCAAACCCCAATCCATGATAAAGCGGTTGTTGCACAACAGGAACGGATGGTATATAAGGAATGGGATCATGATAAATTCTTTCCGAAACCCAACAGGATATTGGGCATACCCACCAATCCTAACTGGTTTTTGACCTGGGCTTTGCATCCGAACTATCCGAAGTTGGATAGAAGGCCTCTCTCTCCGTCAGGAGAACAAACCCAAAGGTTGGGGCTTGCAGCAGCCATGAAAATTTCCTCCGACTACTATAAACAAAATTCCGATACAATTAGAAGCCTGGCATCCGGTGAACTGACCAGAATATCGGGAGCACTGTCTGCCGTGGATCCTCTTTACCAACTTTATTATAAAAAAGAACTTTCCCCACTGGAAGATATTGAAGCCAATGCTTATATAGATATACCTGTATCGGTAAAGGAATATATGCAGGATAACGGAGGATATAATTGGTATCTGGAGAACATGAAAATGTTGGCCGAAAGGTATGGCTTTGCAAAAACCCTGGATATGGAAAGGGGGCAAAGAATTCTGATGTACCATCGGCTGATGCTGGAAATGAGAACACTATTATCCAACTGGAACTACAGATTATCCTTAGCAGGAAGAATGCTCGATTTCAGGAACGCTTTTGAGCAAAAAACATTAGGGAAAATCAAACTTCAAAATCCCATGCTTCGGGATGAGGAAATGATAAAAGAAATCCTTCAACAACGAATTGTGATGCAATGAAAATTTACCTGACCCTACTGATATTGATTATCACGCTATCCCTCTCCCACGCCCAAACCGGCATACCCCATGATGAGTACAAAGAGGCTGTTTCTTTTTTACAGGGCAACGGCGTCTATGACAGGGGAATAATGAGGTTTTTTGAGGAAATGCGTGATTACGCCTTCAGCCATTTTGGCCCCTTTATAAGGGATGCCCAAGCCCTTGCCTGCATTTTCATGTTGATATTTTTTTCCATGAAATCCTATGAAATGATGGTCGGGGACAAGAAGATGGAAATCATGCCTTTGCTTAGGCCATTTGGTTTATTGATGCTGACTATGTGGTGGGGCGTGTTTTGCAAAGTATTGGCCTTTCCAACCGATCTGATTTCAGCAAAGACCGAGGCGATGTTTGCGGCTCAGAATGACAAGATCAATGCGCTGAGATTGGACAGGGCGGTCTACCTGATTGAGATAGCGGATAAAATGGTTGAATTCCAGGCAACAACTGAACTTGCCGCCCAACAGGCCGAAGAAACAGACAAAGGTTTGGGTACCGTGATGGTAGATGGGATTAAGGGTTTTTTTACGGACAATATTTTTGGCCCCATAGCCCAAATGAAGATCCGGATGCAGACAAGTATCCAGATGCTGTTGACCCAGGTATTGGAACTGTTGGCCATATGGATTCTAAGGATCTGTGTCTACTTTGTCTTTTTTATACAGATCATTTACTCCACTGTTTTGGTCATTCTGGGACCATTCACTTTGGCGGTAAGTGTCCTCCCCGCTTTTAGGGATGCTTTTGCGACCTGGATAGCCAGATTTGTTAGTGTCAACCTCTATGTGGGAATCGCCTATTTGGTATTGTATGTCTGTGGCCTCCTACAGGAATACGCCTTCTTACAGGAAATCGAAAAGTATAAGGTGCTATTGGATTCATCCGGCAGTGAGGATGTATTGTCAAAACTGGGGTGGCTGGCACAAAACGGCATCATGTCATTCGGGCTGGTCATAATAAGCTTTTTGGTGGGGGCAATAGCGATTACTACCGTACCCTCAATTTCTACATGGATCATCAGTACTTCAGGAATTTCTTCTGCCGCAGCAACTGCAGGTAGAACAGGATCTACCCTGGCAAGAATATCCACCAGAATTGCTACAAGAGGATTAAAAGGCTAATTAAATTTCAATAATATGATCATCAGGAACATCGAATCAAAAATCAAACTGGCTACTTTTTTGTCACTGGGCAGTTTTTTAACCTCTATTATAATCAGTGTGGCAGTTTCAGCCTTTGCTTATAAGCAGGTAACCAATGCCAGGCAGTCCATTTATATTCTGGACAATGACATTCCGGTTTTGGCCAAACAGACCGATATGCAAATGAACAGGCCGGCAGAATACCGGGCCGCGGTGGACTTGTTTCATACCCTGTTTTTCTCACTCACGCCCGATAATAAACACATTGAATACCAGATGAAAAAAGCCATGTACCTGGCAGATGAATCCGGGGTACAGCAATACAATAACCTCAAAGAGAAAGGCTATTTCAATTCGATCCTCAGTTCTAGCTCGGTTTTGACCTTACAGACGGATTCAATTTCAATAGGCCAAAACAACCGGTTCATTTACTACGGCAAGCAAACGATAGACAGAAGAAGCGCCACTATTACCAGGTCTCTTATCACAGAGGGTCATTTAAAAGATATTCCACGGTCAGCCAACAATAGCCATGGGGTATTGATCACCAACTGGAAAACAATCGAAAATAAAGATTTAAGAAATGTCTCAAAAAACACCTTTCAGTAGAAAGGACACACAATCCTCAAAGGAACCGGGACAGAAATGCCACGACAGTATTTCCGATGAAGACAAAAAAACGGATGCTGTTTTAAACAGGTTCCCGAAGCAGATTTTCATTTTGATGGTCCTGCTCATTATTTCTTCCATTCTGGCTTTTGTCCTCATACCCGTGGATAAGGAAATAAAAGACATGTCCGAATTATCTTATGAGAACGCAAAATCCACGGTTTCTGAAGAAGTCTCCACCTTACTGGATTTGGGAGTAAGGGCAAAGAGGATGGCTGTTTTAAAGTCAGAGATGGAAAGAATCCTTTTAAAGGATACCATAGACAAAGAAGACAGCATTTTCCTGGAGGAAGCCATGCAGGAACTAGGATATTTTAATAACCCGAAACCACAAAACCATGAAGATTGATTTTAAAAAGCCAAAATACCTGATGCCGCTTCTCCTTCTCCCTTTTATGTTTTTACTGAATTATGGCATTCTGTCATTTTCAGCTGAGGATGAACCTGACAATAAACAGGGAAATACGGAAATGCAAACCGACATTGGAAATGTATCTGAACGGGTACGCAACAGCAGGATTGACGACAAGCTGGATGCCTTCCGGTCGAGATATAAAAGAGCGGATGGATATACTGCAATAGAAAACCTGAAGCTTGACGTGGATGATACCAATCTGGAAGAATCGTCCTATAATCTAGCCGAGAGAAGGATCTTGGATTCAATAGATAATGCCCTTAGCAATTCTTTAAGAACCCCGCCTTCCCCACAAGAACAAACTCCTCACAGCACCCCTCGTCCGCTTAATTCCCACCAACCGACTGCCTTGATTCTTGAGGAGGATAGAGCATTGGACAAAGCCATTGCACAACTGCAGGGAGGAAGCCAACAGAAAGAGGATGATAAAGCTAAATACGAAGACCCTATGGAGCTTTTTCGAGCCCAGATGACCCTCATTGATTCGATTTCCAAGGCCAATGATCCGAACCTTCAACCGCCTATTACAAAAACGGAAGAAATGCCAACCCAATTACCCCAACTGGCAAAATTCAAAGTAAAGAAGGCAGAAAACCACACAGCGCATTTTAATACGGTTAGCCGTAAGGAGGAGAGCTCCTTAATAAAAGCAATAGTGGATGAGGAAATTATAAAAGGCACTTTAGGGAATCGGGTCAGAATCAGGATATTGGAGGATATCCAGGTAGGAAAAACCAGCCTTAAAGAAGGCTCCTACCTCTATGCGTTGATCAGTGGCTATGAATCGCAAAGGGTGAAATTATCCATAACAACCGTAAAAACGGAAGATAAAATCCTCCCTGTCCAACTCCATATTTATGACAACGACGGTATGGAAGGCTTATATGTTCCAGCAAGCGCTTTCCGGGACTTCTCCAAAGAGCTGGGGGCAAATTCCGCAGGGGGAGTTAATATCCGAATGGACCAGGGTTCCTCATCCATGGATCAGTTCTACATGTCCACCCTCCAAAGATTGGTGACATCGACCGCCCAAGCCATGTCAAAAACCATCCGGCAAAACAAAGCCAATCTTAAATACGGCACCTTCATTTATCTGGTTGATCCCGATGACTTAAGGGAAGAAATAAACTCCATCACCGCAAACTAAACCTTATACTATGAAACGATCTATAATTGCCACATGCCTTCTATTATTTGCTATCCTGCCTTCATTCGGACAGGGTTCAGAAGGTGCCCTGTACAGGAATAACCTGCCGCAATTGAATATCAATGAAGGTGTTTCCCTTCATTTTATTTCCCCCGAACCCATTCAATATGTCGATATCTCTACAGACAATTTGGTGGGGGACATTCCGGTGGACAATGTCTTTAGGATTAAAATCCTTCAGGAGAATTTTCCAGAAGATAAACCTGAAAACAAAAACCTAGGGGTCGTCACCATTATCGGACAAAAATTCATCGCACAATACGACTTACATTATGATTCTTCCTCAAGGAATATAAAGACACAGGTGGAAATACTTCCCCAGGACATGAATCCCTTGGATGTAGGATCCAGACCCTTATCCGATAATGAACTAAGGGAATATTCTTTATTGGCATTCAAGAATAAGAAAAACACGTTGCGGATAAACAATTCCCAAGATGGGGTCTCTGGATCAGTAAACAACATTTACACCCTGGACGACTATATTTTTCTGGACATCACTTTCTTGAACCAATCGAACCACAAATTTGATATCGACAGGATCAGGTTTAAGATCGGGGACAGGAGAATCCTCAAGGCAACCAACTCACAGGCCATCGAAATCCAACCCGAATACCAATTGATGGAAAAGGTGTCATTCAAAAGAAGGCACCGCAACATCTTTGTCTTCAAAAAGTTCTCTTTTCCCAACAACAAACTGTTCACCATAGAACTTACGGAAAAGCAGATATCGGGAAGGTCGTTATTGCTTTACATCAATTATGAGGATCTATTGTCAGCGGATACACTGTAACTGGCTGTCTAAATTAGGAATAACAATGGGGGAAAAAAGACAGTTAGAAAAGCTTCACGGGATTTTCCAGTTCGTCGTATATGCAATGATAAGTTTAGAGGTATTTATGTATATCTACTCTTATGAAGTAATGGGACAAAATGGTTGGGGAAAGCTTTTGATTCCCCTGGTGGATGGACTGATGAATATTAAGATTTACCAGAACCTGCTTTATAGCAAATTAGCCATCCTGTTGGCCATCTGTCTGGCGGCGGTAGGTACCTTATCGAAAAAGGAACTGGAACTCAATCCCAAAAAGCAGATCATTTTTCCTTTAACCACTGGCCTGTTGCTGTTTTTCGGCTCCCTATATTTCTATACCATGGAGGACAATAAAGAGATCTTGCCTTATACCTCCTTTGCTGATCTGGCATTTATAAGCAGCACTTTGATCGGGGCTGTTCTTATCCATACATCGTTGGACAACATTTCTAAAATGATCAAAAGCGGATTGGGAAAAGACGATTGGAATATTGAGGGGGAGTCTTTTATGCAGCCAAAGAAACTAACGGATACGCCCCGCTCTGTAAACCTACCCATGCGTTTTTATTACAAAAAACGGGTTCATGACGGATGGATAAATATTGTAAACCCTTTCCGCGGCACCTTGGTAATAGGAACTCCGGGAAGCGGTAAATCCTATGGGGTGGTCAATCCATTTATCAGGCAAATGATCGCCAAAGGATTCACCATGTGTGTTTATGATTTTAAGTATCCCGATCTTGGACAAATCGCCTATTATCATTACCTGTTGGCCAAGCAGCACGGACGTAATAAACAATACAAATTCAACGTAGTGAACCTTGACCAGGTGGAGTATTCCCGGAGAATCAACCCGATCAAAAGGGCATATATCCAGACACTCGCAGATGCTTCCGAAACAGCAGAGGCAATAGTGCAATCCCTACAAAAATCCGAATCCTCCGGTGGATCGGACAAATTCTTTACGCAGTCCGCTGTAAACTTTCTCGCCTCCTGTATTTATTTTGTTTCCAGGCACAAAGCAGGACAATATTCTACTTTTGCCCATTTACTGGCCTTCCTTAACAGGACTTACGAGGAAATTTTTACCTGTTTGGCGACGTATCCGGAACTCGAGTCTTTATTAAGCCCCTTTAGGAGCGCGTTGGAAAAACGTGCCTTCGAACAACTGGAAGGCCAGGTCGGTACGCTAAAAATATTTATATCAAGGCTAAACACCAAGGAGACAGCATGGGTGTTCTCAGGGGATGATTTTGACCTTATGATTTCCGATAAGCGTTCCCCGTCAATTTTGATTCTGGCCAACAGTCCCGCCACCCAGAATATTAATAGCACCTGCTATTCAGTCATTGTTAACAGGTTGACGAGGCTGATCAACACCAAGGGAAACCTTCCCGTGGCCATTATAGCGGATGAAGCGCCGACCCTTTATATCCATAGGGTGGAAAATCTCATATCAACCGCTAGAAGCAACAAAGTAGCTGTTGTTTTGGGCCTTCAGGAATTGCCACAGTTAAAGCAATTACAGGGAAAGGATACCGCAACGACCATGACGGCTGTAATCGGGAATGTATTAAGCGGGTCCGTGAGGAATAAGGAAACCCTCGAATGGCTGGAACGGATGTTCGGCAAGAAAAAGCAGCTTGGCCAGAGCGTTTCCATAGACAGATCAAAAACCTCGATCTCACTGAGTGAAAAATATGATCCGTTAATCCCGGCAGGAAAAATCGCGGGGCTACAAACGGGCGAAATGGTCGGGATAATAGCTTCTGACGGGGAAAAATTCGATGGAAAACATAAGACCTCAAATATCCATTGCCGGATAAACCTTGACCGGGAAGCTATTCAACACGAGGAGCAAAATTATAAGCCCCTGCCCAAGTACTATGAATTCAGGGGAAAGAAAGAAACCATCCTGAACAACAACTTCATGAAAATAAGGGAAGAGGTGGAAAATATCGTCAATTTCTATGTCGCTGCCAATTAAGTGTCAACCATAAACCATAATTATGAAAACAAACCAAGAAAAAGCCATGAACTCCCTGATGGCAAAACTGGATCAGCTGGAAACGCAAAAAGCGGTACAGCTCACCCCGGAAGAAGCTGCCCTGTATCGGACAGAATCCATGGATGAACTTCCGTTAGAAGATCATTTTGAAATCAAAAACGACAGGGAAGATGGCGACTGAAACAAAGAAAATGCATGAGGTAGTTGCCGAAAGGATCATAGAGCAACTTAAGCAGGGAACCGCTCCCTGGCAACTGCCTTGGGAAAAATCCGAGGCGGCATTTGTCAAACCCTACAACGCCGTTACAAATCAATCCTATAAAGGATTGAACTCTCTCTATCTCCAAATGTTCAGCTCTTTTGAGGACCCTAGATGGGCAACCTTCAAGCAGGCCCAGTCGCAGGGATGGCAGGTTGAAAAAGGAGCCAAAGGTATGGCAATCAATTTCGTCAAGACCCATAGTTATCATCCTAAAAGGGATGAAAAAGGACAACCGGTTTTGGATGAAAACGGCAAACCTGTAAAAGTCAGAAAAGAACTTGCCAATCCTATCGTCACCAAGGCATGGGTATTTAATGCGGAACAGATTAAAGGCGTATCTCCTTTGGAAAAAAAAGAGGAAACCAGCCTTTGGGAAAAAGCAAGCCGGGTGGAAAATCTGGTAAAGAATACCGGTGCCGATATTGAACATGTTCGGGGCGATAGGGCTTTTTATTCTCCATTGTCGGACAGAATAAGGATGCCGGAAAGATCCCAATTCAAAACTTCGGATCGGTACTATTCTACCCTTTTGCATGAATTGGGACACTGGACAGGGCACAAAGAGAGGTTGGACAGAAGCATCATGAATACTTTCGGAACTGAAGATTACGCCCGTGAAGAATTGAGGGCGGAAATAGCCAGTATGATGTTAGGTTCCGAAATGCGGATTGGCCATGATCCCAAACAGCATGTCGCATACGTTGACAGCTGGATACAGATCCTTACGGAAAAACCTTTTGAGATCCACCAAGCGGCTGCTGATTCCCAAAAAATCTATGATTTTCTGCTGGCCTATGACCGGAAAAGAGACCTGGACAAAACCCAGGAAATACAACCTGTTCAGGAACCTGCAAGAGAGCCGGAAATCGTGCACCCTAAAAACGAATTATTCACTTCAATAAAAACCGGAAGATGAGAAAAGAGAAAAAATTGCCCCTGGAGGATTTGAAGATTTTCGGGATTTATAAGGATGGAAAGTACACCATTCCTGAAGAACAGGTCAAGGCATTAAAGGATGGCCGTATGACGGATATTGTGGAATTAAGAAATCTAAAAGGGAAGAACATAGAAATCGAGTCCCTTCCTGCCCGGTTGTCTATTGTCCGTGGGGATAACGGTAATCCAACCCTTCGCATTGATCCGGTGTATAGGGAGCCCAATGCACATCCGCAGTTATCCCAAGAGGAAAGGCAGCGTCTTATTAAGGCTGATATTGCCAATATCAGAAAGAGCTTTGTAGATAAAGACGGCAATGTGCAGACCGAAATTATTGAATATGACAAGGAAACCAAGCAGTTTATGAGTTTTGATCCCAGAAAGGTTAAGGCTCCGGAGACCGTTAATGAACAGCAGTTAACCCCCAATCAGAAAAGAAAATACAAGGAAGGGGAGGTTGTCGAATTGGCTGATGGCTCAGCATTTCAGTTTACTGGCATTGATAAAAAAGGTATGAGATCCAACCGAAGCGGGCTGGTTTTATCCGTGATTTTGGATGGCGGAATCAGCTATCTCTTATACACAGGGCTTAAAAGAATGCTTGGAAAAAAAAGTAAAGAGGAAAAGTCCTACTCCCAGGGATATATTGATGGGATCAATAAAGTCCAGAAACAGATTGAAAGAAGAATTCCCCATAATCCCGCAGATAGGGATGCCTTCCGGGACCTGAATAATGTAAAACAGGAATTGTCCAAAGTATCCGCTGCCCACCCTAAGGAATTCCAAAACCGGGATTATGATGACGTGAAGCGGTTAAATTCCATTGACACGGAGGAAGGAAAGAACCCGGATAAAAACAGGGATAAAGATGAAGGCCGCCAAAGAAGGTTTTGAGCTATTGGATATTAAAGATGTTGACAGAAATGTTCAGCACCTTTTTTCTGATGTCTTGCAGGAAGATGAGCATGGAAGGCTTTGGGCAAATTATTATGACGAGAACAACAATATCATAGACCATGAGATATGGTCGATATCGAAGCTGAAACTTTCCTCCGGAGGGATTCTTTCTTTTTCAACAGCCCATTCTTTGTCCGCAAGATCATTGTACGTCTCGGACAGCGTCGCTAATCTGATCCTTTTTGTCCAAAGCTATGCCAGTAGGTTTAGCTGGGAATATGCGGCCTTTATAGCCACTGGTACTAAGCTGGATCGGGATCTTTTTATGGAGGCGGTTGGGAAATATCCTTATGTCAAGAAGCACTATTCGGTTTATGGCCATTCGTTAATTGGGAGGGTCAGGGATTGCAAGGTGCAGCATTGGTTGAATGGGGAGGATTGTTTTTTTAGGACTGATGGGGAAATGGTGGTGGCTTGTTATCAGGGTAAGGATTTTCGGCTGGCGGTTAGTAGATTTTCTTTGAGGAATCATTTGAGGCAGTTAGGGCTGAGGCAGAACTTGAAGACAAAAAAACCAAGAACAACAATTTTAGGGAATTTCTCCATAACCTCTGCAGGAATGTGACCCTTATAAAGGAAGAGAAAACATATGGATCAAGCTCGACTTCCAACAAAAAGATTAAAGCGGAATTACATTTTCATGAATCTATCAGGATCACAGTTTTAACGTAAGCACCCGACCAACTACATGTTGTTTTTGAAGTTTTGGGGGTAAAGGTCCCGGATATTCTTGTGGTTGATGGCCATGATATTCTTGAGGGTATGCCTTAGCCATTCATAAGGGTTGACTTCATGCTTCTTGCAGATGGCGAAGAAGGAATAGACCATGGCCGCACGTTGGGCCGCCTGGTGCGATCCGGCAAACAGATAGTTCTTCCGGCCCAGTGCCACCGGCCTTATGGCGTTCTCCACGCCGTTGTTGTCGATGCAGAGGTTCCCGTCATAGAGGTAGTTGGAGAGCCCATCCCACCTCACCGCGCTGTAGCGCAGGGCCTTGCCTATGGCGCTTCCCGGAAGCACCTTCAGGTCTTCCAGCTGCTTCTTTATCCATTCCGACATCCCGTTGATCACCGGGAGGGACTTCTCCAGCCTGAGCATTTTTATCCCGGCGGGTCCCAGGGCGTTTTCTTTTGCCTCCCGCTCTACCGCATACAGCTTCTGTATAAATCCCAGTGCCGTTTCGGCCCTTTCTTTATCATTGCCCAACGCATTGAAAAACTCACGGCGTGCGTGGGCCCAGCAGGCAAGGTGGGTCACCCCCACCTGTCTGCCCAGCTTTTCGTACGTGACGTAACCGTCCGTCTGGAGATATCCCCGGAAGCCCTTCAACAGGTTTTCCGCCGCTTTGGCCCCGCGGGTAGGCTGGTAATCAAACAGGACGGTATTCTCCAGCGGGTTGTGGTAGACCCAGTAACGGCCCAGGTGGCAGGCGCCTTTTTTGGCGCTGTCCATGACCTTGATGGTTGTCTCGTCCGCCTGGAGGTATCCCATGGCTTTGGTGTCTTCAAGCAGGCAGCCATATAAGGGTTCCAGCCTTTCGAGCGTCTGCCGGGCCCATCCCTCTATGGTGGAGGCGGCGATGGGGATGTTTTCCCGCTTGAACCGCTGCAGCTGTCTGTAGAGCGGCAGGTGGTCCATGTATTTGTCGACAAGCACGGAGGCCAGAAGCCCCGCGCCGGGGATCCCCTTTTCGATGATCCTCTCGGGAAGCTCCCCGATCAGCACGCCCGTTTCGCTGTTTTTCGCCTTCGGCGCGTATTTGAAGCGGATATACCTTCTGATGATATACTTCCCGGGGATATAGTCCAGCTCCTCGGTCACTTCCCTGCCGATGCATGCCATGCCGGTAAGGTCGCCTTCGGGATGGATCTCCACTTCTTCCACGGGGAGGTGGTCCGGAAGCGGGGTCCTGCCTTTGTGGGCGGAGGGCTTCTTTTTCCGGATGTATTCGATTTTTTGTTCAAAGGCCTGTTGCTGTTCCCCCTGCCGGGTTTCATCTTCCCCGAAGGGGAGCGCCACCTGGTCTTTGTTGCCCTCAAAGCGTTCCCGTTTCTGGGCAAAGGCCATGCGTTTGAACTTATCGATCAGGGCCAGAAGCCGGGATTCGTAGGCCTCCTTTTCGCGGATCACCCGGTCACGCTCCCCGACAAGGGCGATGAGCTGTTCCTTTGTAAGATGTTCCAGGGCCGTATCCATGGTCTAAAAATAAGGCTCTCTGGCCTTTTTTCCATGGATTATTTTCCCACAACCGGCTGTGGACAACCCGGAAAAAAAGCTGTTTTTTCAAATCCGGGGGACAAAATTGCCTTTCGGCAACGTACGGACACACGGAAGCCGGAAAACCTGGCCGCGGGCCAATAAAAAAGTCATTTTTCAGGCATCACATAGCGTGGTTTCTGCCTGTATTTTTCCACCTGCATGCCCTCGACCATCAGCACCAGCTCCGGCCAGCGGACCAAAGGGGAGGCCGTGCCGCCCGACGGGGGGACGAAGGTGCCCTTTTCGAGCCTCTTGTAATACACCACGAAGCCCCCGTCCTCCCAGTGCAGGAGCTTGATCAGGTTCCTGTTTCGGTTGAGGAACACATACACCTCCCCGGAGGCCGGGTCCTTGCCCATGGCATTCCTGACCAGCCCCGACAGCCCGTCGAAGCCCTTGCGCATATCCACCGGGGAACGGTAGAGGTAATACCGGTGGGAGGAGCCCAGGCTGAACATCAGTACAGACGGATCAGACGGGAGAGCAGGGAGAGATCACCGGATGACGTTTTAAGCTTTACACCGTTGGGGTACACCAGCTCCAGCTGTTCCCCGGTACCGGAGGGAGCCCCAGCCGCAGTGTCCACCCTGGCAAAGCCTCCGGTATCCTCCTTTTCCTTTTTCAGTTTCCTGAACCAGTAGTTGAAGGTAGGAAAGGCCATCCCCTTGGAGGCGCTGAATTCTTTCTGGCTCTGGCCGCTCCGCGAAAATTCCTCAATCAGAAGGGCCATCTCTTCTCTTTTGTCCATAACCTTTGTTTTTCATGCAAAGCTATGGGCTATATTGTTAGAGGAAAACATGTACTTGGTGGGGCGGATACGTTTTAACCTAAAAAAACAGTTACTTATGGCTTCATTGGGAAGAGGGACTATTCAGTCGGCTATCCTCGAGTCGGGGGAGCGAGTGTTTTTGAAAGCCAATCCCTGGGCAGGAAAATTGAAGTTTACAACCTTCGATTTAATAGATTAGAAATTGATCCAAGAAATAGAAATCATGGGTTAAAAAGGTGAATTTTAAAGTTATTACTGTAAACCATACACACAGTAATTTACGAAAAATTTAAAGTACTTTTTCTATTTGGCGCTATTTACTGCGATACTATCATGTAGTGACGATGCAGATGGACAGCCTTTTGTTGAAAAGAAAGCGCGAATTGAGGTTGAATTTGAAGGCAGCCTATATCAATATATGATCAACTTTAATATCTATTCCCTTTACAAAGGAACAAATGGTTTAGTTACACCCCTTATCCAACATCCAACTGAGGCAGAATGGACACAGGTGGTGGAGCAGGGAGTACCTACAACCTTTCTACCCCGTTGACCTTCCTTGCCAATACACCGCCCGATCAGTAGGTGAGGTCTCTATGCCGTTAAGCGAGACGGTGAGGGTTTTAGAATATTTGTTCTTTCGAACATAACCTTTCCTAATTCACCGAAAGTTAATCCTTACCATAATTATTGTACATTAGGGTTCAATAATACAATGGCCAATCTGGGGATTTATAAAGGTAGCAAATATGGACATTGAAGATTTGGACGAACTTAAAAGCAATTGACACCTTGACAGCAAGTGGCATTCAATAAGCGCATCTTTTGCATGTAAATAAGGAGACGTAGGATTTAGATGTAGCCCGTTCACTTTGTCACCGTTCATATTGGAATAGTCATTATTAAGACAATAAAGAATGGCTTTGTTTTTGAATATTTTTTTGATGGAATCTCTGTACTGTAGTTCGTCGGTTGCAAAAAAAATCTTATCACAAATATTGTTATCAAAAAAATATTCAATTTTTTTGATATACTCGTTAAAATCTGAAATCTTAGTCTCCTTAATCTTATCCCTTCCTCTAAAATGAACACCTAAAACTTTAGAATTAGAATAATTAATTTCCACAAAATCATTTATTTCCGACAAAAGACTATTTTTTAAAAGAAAATATTTTTTTAGAAGATTATTAGACAAGTATTTTTCATTCGTGGATATTCTACACCACTTTAAAAAAATTGATGGATTTAAAACGATGATTTTTCCAGTATTTTTATTGTTCAATGTATGTCTTTGCGTAAAGAAGTAGTTAAATATATTTTTTCCATATTTTCTATCAAAATATAAGTGATTTTCACCTAAGGACACAACTGGTTTGAATTTTTCCTCTTCACAAATATATAGCCCATATAGAATGCAATAAAAAGTTGCAAATAAACCATGAACTCGACTGTCAATAATACAAAAATCATTGGGTTTTACCTCACCTATTACCTCAATAAAAGGATATTTATTCTTATTTACCATTACTATAAAATTAAATATGATCGAATTCGGCCTTGCTTGAATTTCAGCTCCTCTAAAAGAACTCGTATAGGCAAATTTTTCAAAAGATATTGTAATTAAATTATTCCATTGGCTTTAAAATATAATTATTCAGTAAAGAAGTATTCAAAGGGTTCACTAAGTCTAACCTATCCGAAGAGTTACAACAAATAGATCTCCGTCTTCTACACTACGACAATGTTTTTAATAGGTAGGGGATAAATCCTCACAATGTAAATGCATATCTTTATAAAATTTACCAAAACGATTTTTAATGCGTTGTATTCCAATTGTTTATGTTCATTAGGTGTGCTTATGTGTAATTAAAATCTAAAATATTAAAATTTTCCTGATTTTCAAAAAAATTGCTTTGCATTAATTTTCATTAAATCTAAAAGATTTGATGAAAACCCGATTCTTATTAGGCAACCCTTATTTTGCTATCAAAGTACGTGTGATTCATTTCTAATCAATGCTGTCCTAAATAATTTTTCAGGATAGATAAATCGGTTTTTGTGCCCATTCTGGATGTGATTAGCGTGAATTTGGAAAAAGATCCCCCTGCATTACATTACCAGGAGGTTTTTCGTGATCCTTGAAGGGTCTGTCGAGCCATTTTTGCAGTTCGATTTTGACGTAAATGTTGAGCCGGATAAACGCCACCAGATTAGACAGATGCCATCCATATTTTGCGGTCGCCTTCATCACCTTGAGAAGCATAATTGTAATCAATGCAGTCCATATCTGTATCATTACCGCATTTTGGGATGTGCCTATGAATGTTTTGATGTGCAGTAACTGTTTGATATCCCTGAAAACACCTCAATCTCCCATCTGGACTTATAAAGGTCTGCTATTGTTTGTGCCGCCCAGTGGAAGTTGTTTGTTATCAGCTCTATGGTTTGCTGGCTTTCCCCGTCCCAAACTGCCACCCTTCTGAGCCTTCCCGGGTATTTGGCCTTGGATTGCGGGTTGGCCAATTCGATTTCCTCATCTTTTAGAACATGTTGGGCCCTGTTACCGGCAGTTCCCTCTCCTTAACTGTATTGAAAGCCAGGTTATTTTTGTGTCTGATCACGAAGAATACCCCCTTGCTGTCCCAACTTTTAGCATGGGGAAGTCATTATAATACCTGTCTGTCGCGAATAACCGACCCTTTCTCCAAAGGGATACCGTAAGCATCTTTGTTGTCTGCTACGCTTCCTTCGGTGATGTTCACATAAACAGGGAGTTTCCCCGTCATAATCCAACAGGGTGTGCATCTTTACAGCACCCTTTTTGGTAGGGAAGGAAGCCCAGTCAAAGACCGAAAGACAAAGGCTTACCACTGTTGCGTCCAGCAGGTAGACAGGGACTTTGATCTTAAGTTTGACACGCCTAAGGGAAGCCTGCTGTCCTAAACTTCCCAACAGCGAATAGTATAGGCCTTTGAACAAGTCCGCATCCCTGCGCTTGTTCTGGTAACTGATACTGGATTTGGAGGGGGCTCTTGAATGCCGAGATGGTCAAGGTTTCCGGTAGCAGACCGTAGACCGTTGGAGATATCCATTACAGATGTACTCTTGGCAAAATGGCAGTAAAAGCATTGAAACCAGATGGGTCCAGCTGTCAAAACCTTTACATCCTTATCTGTCTGCTTCTCTTTTATCAACTTTCGAAAATTGTCCGGTCGATCTTTTTAATAATCTGCGAAAACAAAGTAATATTACGCATGGGAGAGGCGGGTTTTTGGTGCAAACCCAAAATACTTATTTTGGGCAAAAATTTAAGCCTCTCTCTACTTTATTTAGGACGCTATTGATTTCTAATGTATTAATTCAATTGACCGATAATAGCACATTTAATAATAAATTCCTTAAAAATAGTAGTGTACTTCTGGGGCAATCTTTAAGCATCTTGATGAACCTCTGCATCAGCTTGAATTTTCCGACTTATCCCCTTTCTCCCAGTTAATTTAATGAAATGCTTTGTCGCTCCATGTAGCCAGCCAAGCCATTTTCTTTAACCTCCTGTTCCTTGCTGAAGGCTACTGATGTAAGTCACATCTGCTTCATTTATGTGACGATTGGAAGACAGTGGCTATATTTATGATCTGCATCACCTTCTATTTGAAAATTTAAAGTATTTTGTGCCCTCATCTCAAGCTACCTGCTAGGTTTGATGCTAACGCACATCTTTTCGACCTTCAAGTCGTAGACGGTAAAACATGTCATCAGCGGAGGAAATTCGTAAAGATTGGAAAATGTTGCGGTAGGTAGGATATAGAGCACACGTACAGCAGTTTACAATGTCTATCCAAGCGATATAATGCAGTAATTCGGGTTAGGCCTGAGATCGCCCCGGAGTTTTACATGAATCTCATGAAATTTTTCTAATCCTGCGGCACTACAGTTTTTACAGGAATGGTGCGGTGGTTTGACTAGAGAGGAATTGATAACATTACCATGAATTTTAACCGCGCGGCAATTACCTGCTACGGCGGCATGAAGTGGTGGCATAGGATATTTCCACGACAATTGGGGGCGAATTTAATAGACTCGGGGGTGGTCTTTGATGACGAGAAAAGGATAGTGACCAATGCCTTGCCAGGGCGGACTGCGCCATGGAAACGGGGAGTTGATGAGTGCCTGGGTATTTGTAAGCCAATAACGCTCAATAAATCATTGCCAATAGGATTTTCCCACGGTAAAATCTAAAATATCCGGATTAGAACTGGACAAGACCTGCGGCGAGCATTGAGTTCAAATCATTAAAAACTTAACCATGAAGGAAGCGAGAGGAGATAAATAGTGGACAGACGCCTGGGTCAAGATAGGACCCGGGTGCTAAAACCAATGGTTATGATCACTTATCTCCATTCGCAAGTATATATGCATTTATATAACAAACTAATGCGTTTATATGCCAAAATCATCCGTTAAATCAGAATGTTGGATGTTTGGTAGTTAATGTAAATAAAAAAATTATATTTGAATAATCTGTCGGTTCAGATTCATTTATTTCAAATAATTAACAAAAACACAATGACAAAATTAAAAAAGTTAAAACTTAATGAAATGCAAGATTTTTATGTCATTAGCCCCAAAGAACAAATGGAAATGAAAGGAGGAAATATTACTCCTTGGTTACCTTTCATCTTTGCAATGGCGTCCTCTTGGTTTAACTCTGGATCCACTCCTCAGGAAGGTGCAACGGGAAATATTGGGTCAGGAACTACTTTGGGAGGATATCGTTTTGGTGGTCATAGTACTATAATAATAACGCCTGGTGGGTGTGGCGGCAGTGGCATTTCATTTGAAATGAATTCGCTGGAATCTATAAAAATGCCAGATGGGACGATTATATACAATCCTGACTATGAGGGCTGTTATTAAAAACTAAAGGAAGGGGCGCAGTATCCTCTTCCTTTAATCTAGATTTCTATTTACATGTATAAAATAATTAATAGGACTGCAAACTTTTTCCTGTTTTATTTATTATTGATATCTGCCACTATTTCTTGCAAGTATTCTTCATGAACGAAATAAATTTCCCAAAAGGTTTGCAAGTTGACACCATATTTATATTTCTCTAACGGATATATAGGCGTAGACACTGAAATTGACGGCCAAGTGTTTAATCTATTTATGGATAGCGGAATTCCCATGTCCTTGTTGAAAAATGACGTGCCTTCAGCAATTATGGCTGACGAATCTGCCATCTGCTCTCGGACACCAGGCCTGTATCATTGGATTTAAAGCTGCATACTTCAATGCCCAGAAGCTGACTCTCAAAACCAAAATGGCCAGATTGGAAGGCACAGTAATGAAGTTTTTGACAAACTCCCTAAGACGGACCCTTTGGTCATCGATGACTTCGGGCTTGCCCATTTAGAAAAACATCAGCAGCTCGATTTTATGGAAATGGTAGAGGACAGACACGGAAAAAAGTAAACAGTTTTTGTCAGTCAGTAATCCGATTCCAGCTGATATAATATTATCGGAGAAAAGGCAATAGCAGATGTAATTCTTGACATTCTGGTTCACTCTTCTTATAGAAATAGTACAAAAAAGAGAAAGCTTTAGAAAAAAAGCGGAATCGTCAGCCTAAAGGATTATAGAACCAACTCCAGTTTTAGAGGGGGCAATATGCCAGGAACAGCGGTCAGTATAGCCCGGAATATCCACCTTCAGCTCTTCCGTTGTGTTTCCGCAGTCAGCCCTCATATTGTAGATATTCCATATTGATCCCAATGGAAGGTCTAGGTTTGCCCCATATCAGTTGAATCGTAAGCCAGGGAAGTTTTTAGTCAGCATTTTTACTTCCTGATTTGGGACTGATATCCACCTGTTCCTTGACGATGATATACCTTCTGCTTTTCTCTTTCTCATGGGAAAAGCTCATCTTATTGAGCTCTATGCCTTTGACCAACTTCCTCAAGCGCTGAGACCCCAGATCTCACTCACGTTGTGGCACATATTGACGGCCATGATATAGCTATATTGCTTATGTTTCCAGATAGCTGAGCAGTTCTTTGTTTTATAAACCGCTGTCAGCTCTAACAGAGCCTATTCTTTTGCCCTTGAGGGTCTGCTCAGAGGTCTCCCGCATTAAGAATTTACAACTGCTGCTGTCGGCGGTATTGGCAGGTCTAAACCAGTCCCTGGCCACCATTCTTGTCTGGCCCACATCAGCGGGTGTTGGAAATTCTTACCAAGTTATTTGGAATTGTACCTTTATGCTCTTCCTTCTTATTCACGGTAGTGGGTGATCACCGTACTGTCAAAATCAATGTTGAAGTTGTCTATACCTATTGGCGTAAGAAACAGTTTTAAAGAACAGGGAAAACGGTGTTCCTCTTCTCTGAAAATTTACCGAAAACTGATTTATGTGCTCTGCGAAGGCACTTGTTCCCCGCCGAATGACGACCTTGTCATACCTGACCAATCACGGTGGATGTAAAGGCTTGCCCCTGCCCAGATGCCAGGCCAAAATGAGGTGACAATACCATCTGGATTATATCCTTTGTTAATGCCCTGTAAGAGCAAGTCAAGAGTAAATTGTTTTTTAATGCAATAAAGAATAGACTAAAAATGTTTGGATTTGAATAAAACATATTTTAATATAGCATCCATGTGTGGAAATGAGGTTGTAAAAAAGATTTAAGGTAAATGTTATAAAAGCTCTATAATTCCGATTTTTGACAAAATTCTTTTATAGCCAGCGTTGAGTTGGCTGATTTCTCTCAAGTTGTTACTGGTTAGAGAATTAAAAATGATTACTTTGTGAAGGAATATTATCAATAGGTTTAAATCATTATGATGTCCTAAATGTAGTTTCAGGATCTGTCTATGTATTTATCTATTATTGGCAATATTTATCCTCTAGTGATGATCTAAACACTACGTTTAATCATTACCGTTATTATATGCATGGAGGGATTTGTTCTTTTTTGTTTAAAAGTTTGTATTGGGTACGACAAATTGGGTTCAGTTATTGTTGATTTAACAGTATTTTTATCTCTTTTATCAATTGGTTGTGATATACTGATATGTTTATAGTTGTGGGCACCATGCCATTGAATTGGTAATAACGGTTAAAATTAAATATTTATTATGATACAAGACTATATAATAATTAGAAATCAAAGTATTATAGAACGGTTTTTTCTGTGCGACATCGTATACATTGAAATTGATGGAAGCTTATTAACCATTAACACAATCGAAAATAGAAAATTCAATTGTACTATGACCCTTAAGGCTATTTCGGCCAAGCTGCCGGAATATTTTTTACGAATTAATAAAAATCGGGTAATTAATACGTTGAAGATGAAATCTTACCATAGAAAACGATTTTTGGTTACATTAACTGACGATTCTGTACATCGAGTTTCACAAAGACGTGTTAGCGCATTATTTAAAACACTCACTTCCTAATATTGCGAATGAACTATAAGGTTATTGTCAACGAAAATGAAATTATATTTTAATATGATATTGTAATGTTATGGATAAATTTAATAAATTATCTGAAAATAAATTTTTACTGATTACAACCGTTGGTAAAAGAGCGTATAAAACATGTAATGCTTGGGTTTCTAGATCCCGATCCTTTGATGTATTATTTATATATTATGACCTGGATGAACAGAAAATTTTTGAAGAACTTTCAGATTTTTTTATAACTTTAAGTGGATTTAAATACCCCTCTATTTATAAATTGCTTTCTTTATTTCCCCATTTATTAGAAGATTATGAATATTTCTTTCTACCTGATGACGATGTGTTTTTAAATTCATTAGATATAGATAAATTATTTTTATTTGCAGAAACGAATAAAGTAGCCATATGCCAACCTTCAATTTTTGAAGTAAATTGTAATTGGTTTATAACAGTGCATAATCCCTATACGAAATATAGATATGTTAGTATGGTAGAGGTTATGTGTCCATTATTTTCAAAGACTGCATTAAAATTATGTCTACCTTCGTTTTCAGAAAGTCAATCGGGATGGGGATTAGAATCCGCATGGGCTAAATTGCTAAGTGGAACAGGTTTTAAATTTGCTATTTATGATGGAGTTAAGGCATTTCATTCGTCCCCTCTTGATCAGACAAATGGATCTTTATACAAGGCTCTTAGCAAAATAAAAATTAATCCTATAAGTGAACTAGTAAATATTTCCAAAAAATATGAGACCCAAATAGAATTTAAAAATTTGGATTTTGTTTACAAAAACTCCATACATCGCAAGTTTTATCATTTTTTAATTAATATATCTTCAAATATTCCCTCGGATAATTTGTTTTTTTTAATTCTCGGATTAAATCTTGTCTTTGTTAGGACGTTAAGAAATTTCACAAATGATAACCATATAATTGAGATGTACCTGACTAAGCTTAAAGAATATCATAGTATTGATATTAATAAACTGAATTCTTCATACGATGAAAACATACATCTTGTTTTTAGTAATATTTATACTATTTTCAATGAACGATATATTATTATTTGTGATTTTGAAGATTTATTTTTTGATATTATTGATGAAATATTTAATAAAAATAACATTCAACATTCATTATTTAATTTACTTACGGATATTAATTATTTTTTTTATACTCATTTAAATTTCTCTATAGGGTGGAAGGCCATGATCTACTATTACTCTAACAAATTTATTGTTGATGGTAATTTGGATACTTTATTTGATTCGCTTAATGATGCTGATATTAGTAATAATTGAATTGCGGTCTGTTTCGTTAACTCGCTAAATTTCTCCTATTTAGTCGATATTTTGAAGCCGTTTATTTATGGGGATGAAATTATCGTAGCAGATAAAGTTGCATTTTATATTTTATGAATATTATACCTCCAGGTGGATGAGACACCGCTCAAGGTCCTGAATCGGGACTACAAAAACGGTATCCACCAGGGGTTTATGTGGCTCTGCCATGCCCCTCGGACAGACTGGTGCTTTTTGATTATAGGAAGGGCAGGGACAGGTCCGGCCGGGAGGCCATGCTAGAACATTTTGGGGGCATCATTTAGGCGGTCCGGTACAATGTCTATGAAAGCCTTTTTGCCTCCCATTCCCATATCATCCTGGCTTTTTGCATGCCGCTTGTCAGGAACAAAATGCACCGATGCATTGAAGGACAATGAGAAGGAGGCCGGCCATGTGTTGGAACGAATGTAGGCGCTTTATCTGCTGGAACAGCATATGCGGGAAGAACACATGGACTGGGAGGGGCGCACGGCGCTGATACAGGAAAAAGCCGTGCCTGTACTGCAGGAGCTGGACAGATGGCTGGATGAGAATAACCTTACAATAAGGCCCAAAAGCCCGCTGGCCCAGGCAGTCGCTTATGCAAGGGCCAGATGGGTTAGGCTTAAGCGTCTACGCCCTGAACGGGCAGATGGAAATAGACAACAGCTAGTAGAGAAGGTGGTCCGCTCCTTGGCTGTGGGAAGAAAGGCCTTTCTCTTTGCGGGTTCCCATAAAGCCGCAGAAATGACAGCTGCCATTTATTCATTCATGGCAAGCTGCAAAAAGAACGGCGTCAATGAGTTCGACTGGCTCAAAGATGTGTTCGGAAGAATCCAGGGCACAAACACAAAGACCCGTATCAGCTGTTGCCCAATAACTGGCAGGCTTATATGCCAAAGCCCAACCAGTAATACCATCCCGATTTTACAAGCTTATCCTGATGGGGTCGTCGGACGGATACGAAGTACTACAATTTTTCCAGGATTGGTGCGGTGGTTCTTAACCAGAAAGGAATGGATAACATCACCATGAATTTTGGCAGCACGCCAATTACCTGCTACGGCGGCATGAGGGGGTGGCAGAGGGTATTGCCCGGACAATTGGGGGCGAATTTAATACACCCGGAGGTGGCCTTTGTTGACGAGAAAAGAATAGTGACCAATGCAGTGCCAGGGCGGACTGCGGCCCTGGCAACGGGGAGTTGATGAGTGCCTGGGTATTTGTAAGCCAATATAGCTCAATGAATCATTGCCATTAGGATTTTCCCACGGTAAAATCCAAAATATCCGGAATAGAACTAGATAAGACCTGGTGCTAAAACCAATGATTTTTGATCACTTATCTCCATTCGCAGGTATATATGCGTTAATATAACAAACTAATGCGTTTATATGCCAAAATCATCCGTTAAATCAGAATGTTGGATGTTTGGTAGTTAATGTAAAAAAAAAAATTATATTTGAATAATCTGTCGGTTCAGATTCATTTATTTCAAATAATTAACAAAAACACAATGACAAAATTAAAAAAATTAAAACTTAATGAAATGCAAGATTTTTATGTCATTAGCCCCAAAGAACAAATGGAAATGAAAGGAGGAAATATTACTCCTTGGTTGCCTTTCATCTTTGAAATGGCAGTTTCTTGGTTTAACTCTGGATCCACTCCTCAGGAAGGTGCAACGGGAAATATTGGGTCAGGAAATACTTCTGGAGCATTTTCCTGGGGTAATAATAATACGGTAATTATAACGCCTGGTGGATGTGGCGGCGGCAGTGGCATTTCATTTGAAATTGAATCGGCAGATTCTCTAAAACTGCCAGATGGGACGATTATATACAATCCTAAATTTGGGGGCTGTAATTAAAAACTAAAGGAGGGGGGCAGTATCCTCTTCCTTTAATCTAAATATTCTATTTGCATGTTTAAAATAATTAATAGGACTGCAAACATTTTCCTATTTCATTTATTATTGATATCTGGCACTATTTCTTGCAAGTATTCTTCAATGAATGAAATAAATTTCCCTAAGGGTTTGCAAGTTGACACCATACCTATAAATTTCTCTAACGGATATATAGGCGTAGACACTGAAATTGACGGCCAAGTGTTCAATCTTTTTATGGATAGCGGAATTCCCGTTTCTTTGTTGAAAACTGACATTCCTTCAACAATAATGGCTAACGAAGTTGTTAACATCAGGGATATTAATGGTAACATTTATCCATTTAAACAAATGGATGTAGAATCTGTCAAAATTGGAAAAATAAGAATAAATAAAAGTGATAATTTTCATTTTGGTAATCTTGCCATCAATGGGTTTATGGGGACTAATACTTTAAAGTTATTTGTATGGAAAGTAAGCTTCATAGACAAGCATATATATATATCAAGGGACGCTAAGTATTTCGAAGTGAGTAAAGATAAAGGAATCCCCTTCGAATTAATTAACGGATACCCCTTCATAAACGCCACAATTAATGAGGTTCCGGTAAGGTTTTTAGTGGATACTGGTAATCAACACGCAGGGGTAATAATAAATAGGGAGTACACTGATTCGTTGCTGGTACCAGTAGAAAGCATAGTCAGGTGGCGTTCTAAACAAAATCATCAAGAGTTCTTTTCCCAACATCATATTACTCCCGAAATTGATGATTATCATTCGTATTCGTTAGGTAATATAGAAATTGGCGACCAACTTTTTACTGATGAATTAGTGAACTTTAGAGATATAGAGTACAATCTTTTAGGATTAGGATTTTTGGAACAATTTGACTATTTTATTTTAGATTATCCTAATCAGATGTTATATTTTGGGCAACGACAAAGTAAGCCGTTAAAATATTTACTTGAAGTAGCAGAAAATTTAAACTCTGTGGGAGTTAAAATATCCTATGATTCTGTACCCATTATTACAGCTATTTCATCTAATTTAACAGAAAAAAGAATTGATATTAATGACACTGTTGTTTCTATTTTTGGGCAGGAAATTATTAATCAAGAGATGGGTTTTTTCAACAATGACTATATTGATGCGAATTATGGATCTGGAACTACCGCATACTCAATTAGGACTCCCTCAAAACATAGAACCTTAATTGATAATTTTAATCTTAACATAGTAAATAAACAGGCATCCATTTCTATAAAAAAAGGAGATACTATACTAAATTTTTCCTTAAAACGTCACTATGCGGCATTGAAAATGCCAGATTTTGTCCAATCATATTTCCCAGACCACCGATTTGTATATGTTTCCAACAGCGGAGATGAGATAAAAGATAAGAACCAGGGTACTAAATATTTGTATTATGTCCGACCTTTGCCTTTTTAATTTAAAGTTTTAATGAATTTTTAACATTGCGATGAGTTATAAATTTCCTTCCTATATACAACATGATCAAATGGATTGTGGACCTGCATGCTTAAAATTAATTGCCAAGCATTTTGGAAAAACTTTTTCTATGAAATATTTGCGGGATAGATGTTATATTACTCGTGAAGGCGTGTCCTTATTTGATATAGCCAGAGCTGCGGAAGAGATAGGATTCCGTACTCTTTCAATAAAAATAAATTTTGAAGATATTAGAACAAAAATTCCATTTCCTGTTATAGTACACTGGAAGCAAAAGCATTTTGTCGTCGTATATAGAATTTCTCGCAATAGGGTGTATGTATCAGATCCCGCAATCGGGCTAGTAACTTACTCTCATCAATCGTTCAAAGATGCTTGGGAAGTAGATTCAGAAAATGGAAGTGTTTTAGTTACGGAAACTACTCCAGATTTCTTTAATCAAAATGAAAACGAGACTTCAGATTCTTTTTCTCCATTTTTGAAATATTTAACACCATATAGAGGATATTTGTCTCAGGTGGTTATTGGAATGATAGCAGGTCTTTTGATAGGATTATTGACACCTTTTATCAATCAATCTATTGTGGACTTTGGGATAGGATCGGGGAATATGAAATTCATTAACTCAATGCTATTAGCTGGATTAGTCCTTGCAATAAGCACCATGATATCGGGATTCATACAAAATCGGCTAATGTTGTATATCTCAGAACGAATTAATATGGGTATGATAAGTGATTTTCTAAGGAAAACGTTAACACTTCCAGTACCATTTTTCGAGCGGAAATTGACTACCGATATTTTGACTCGAATCGGAGATCATGATCGCATACAATCCTTTATCATGAGTACGGTGTTGGGGATTTTCATAAATATCTTACTACTTCTTGTTTATAGTACATTGATGTTCTATTATGAAGTTAATATGTTTATTGTATTTATGCTAGGTAATTTATTATATATTATTTGGATATCGCTATTCTTAAGAAAAAGGAAAATATTAGATAATGTTTTATTTGAGTATCGTTCAGGAAATGCTAATGATCTACTTGAATTGTTGGAAAATATAGGTGAAATTAAAATTAACAATATTGGAAGCCAACGACGCTGGAAGTGGGAATATAGTAGGTATAAAATATATAGCCTTTCTGTCAAAAACATGAATATAAATCAATTGGAAGTTACTGGTGCTACGTTTATTATTCGAATACAAGGTATATTTATAACATATATAGCGGCATCAAATGTTATAAATGGAACGATGACTTTAGGCATGATGATGGCCGCGCAATATATTTTAGGACAACTAAGTGGTCCAATTCACAATATGATTGGATATATACATTCCTATCAATTCGCTAAACTAAGTTTAAAACGTGTTAATGAAATTATTCTAGATGAACAACCTGAGAAATCCAACGGTAAGAATCCAGTTCCCCATTCTAAGTCCATAGTTTTTAAAAATTTAGACTTTAAATATAATCCGAACTTTTCTAAAGTATTAGATAATATCAACCTCGTAGTTCCAGAAGGTAAGGTAACCGCAATAGTGGGAGAAAGCGGTAGTGGAAAGTCATCTTTAATCAAATTACTTCTACGGTTTTATGAGCCTTCTTCTGGAAACATTGAAATTGGAGGCATTTCATTAGATTCTATAGAGTTAGACCGTTGGCGTGCTAAGTGTGGTGTCGTAATGCAGGGCGGCAGTTTTTTTAATGACACGATCTTGTATAATATTACTCTCGAAGACGAAAATATTAACCACAAGAGGCTATTTGAAGCTATTGCTATAGCAAATATTAGCGAACTGATAAATGAAAGGCACCTTAAAATTTATACCCCAATTGGAACGAACGGATCCGGCTTAAGTCAAGGTGAGAAACAACGTATACTTATTGCCAGAGCAATCTATAAGGATCCAGATTTCATATTTCTAGACGAAGCAACTAATTCATTGGATGCAAATAATGAAAATGAAATTACAAATAATCTAAATACGATATTAGAAGGAAAAACTGCTATAGTAATTGCGCATCGATTAAGTACAATAAAAAATGCTCATAACATTGTCGTGTTGCATAAGGGCAGCATTGTGGAACAGGGTACTCATGATGAATTAATATCTAATGAGGGGTTTTATTTTAAATTAGTTCAGAATCAACTTTCCCATACTGAAGTATAAATGCAAAATTTTCTGTTACGCAAAAACTATAAGGATAATATATATAACTATCGCCCAGCTTGGATTTTGCGTTGGGGTTTATTAGTAATTTTTGGTTTTATTTTCTTTATTATATCATTATCTAGCTTAATTAAATATCCAAATATTGTGTCTGGGTATGCAATTATTACTACTATGAATCCTACCTTGCATTTAAAAGCAAAAATTAACGGTAGAATCGAGAGAATTTTTGTATCGGAAGGCGAGCCAGTTAAAGTCGGAAGTCTTATCGCTTCTATAGAGTCGTCCGTTAGATTAAACGATATAAAAATTTTGGATGAAAATTTGCTTTTAACAGATAGCATAATCGCCTATTATAATTCAGTTAAGTTGCCACATCCGGATTCTATTTTCTGTAAGTTGGAAATTGGTGACTTACAAGTTTACTATTCCGAATTGCTTATTAGTTATACTGAATTATATAACTTTAATGTATATAGCCTGATAAAGGAAAAGTCAATCCATCATAAAATCCAATATTCCATTCAGGATGAATTACGGGATCTATTATCTGAGAAATATGAAATAATGAAAATGCAATCATCTATTGCAAAGGGTGAATTTTTACGAGATTCGATTTTGTATCTGGGTAAATTTATTTCTGATAAGGATTTTGGACTAAGCCATCAGCGAAATGTTTTAGAATACCAATTTCATTTGGCTGAAATTAAATCTCAACTTGTCTCTTCGCAATTTTCAATTTTGGAAATTGAACATGCGTTGCAAAATATAGATTTACAATATAAATCTGGTGAGCAGCAATTGTTATCTCAGTTTAAGGCGAAATTTCAGTTGTTTAAATCGAGCTTTGAAGGGTGGAAACAAACCTATTTTTTTATCAGTCCAATTGATGGGTGGGCTAGTTATTCTACACTGATTGCAGAAAATCAAAATATTATTTCTGGTGAAGTCATTGTATCAGTTATACCTAAAGACTCTCTTCAATTTAAAAGTAACATTCTTTTTCCCATAAAGAACTCCGGAAAAGTCGCAGAGGGTCAGAGGGTTAATATTAAATTAGAAAACTTTCCCTATCTTGAATTTGGAATGCTTGTTGGCAAGATTAATAATATATCAAAAATTCCAAAGGATACTCTATATTCTGCTGATGTTTATATCCCTCGAGGCATGGTTACCTCCTATGGGGAAGAACTTCCGCACACCAATCAGTTGATTGGTATAGCTGAAATACTCACAGATGATTCAAATCTACTAGTTAGGCTTTTTGCCCCAATTAAATCCATTTTCGATGAACGAATTAAATAAAAAAATATGAAGATAAATTTGCATGATGTCACCTTTTTAATCCCGGTTCGAATAGATTCGATAATTAGACTAGAAAATCTCATTTTAGTTACGGAATTCTTATCTGATAATTTTTCTACTAACGTCAATGTTTTGGAAGCAGCTGGTTATGACAATAACTTAGTAAAACAGCTACTTCCAAAGGACGTTAAAGTTAATTGGGTTAAGGACTTTGACCCAATCTTTCATCGAACCCGTTATATTAATGAGCTTATCCATGGTTGCGAAACTGATATTGTTGGTATTTGGGATGCAGATGTTATTATACCAAAAGAGCAAATTGTCCAATCTATTGAGCTTTTACGGAATAGGGATGCTCATTTTGTTCATCCATACAAAGATGCGTTCTTAGACACCTCTGATATTGTTCGTGAATCCTTTTTTAAAAGTAGGGATGTAAATGCTCTGAAATTCCATTCAAAAAAGATGAAAGCTCTATATGGACCTCAGCCAGTAGGTGGGGCCTATTTTGCCAACAGAAAAGCATATTTTGATGCCGGTTTGGAAAATGAATATTTTTATGGATGGGGAATAGAAGATGGAGAGAGAATCAACCGTTGGTTAATACTAGGGTACATTCATAAGCGACTAGAAGGGAACTTATTTCACCTAACTCATCCTAGAGGAAGCAACAGCGCGTTCCATTCCCAACGCCAAATATTGTTGAAAAAAAACGAGTTGAACAGAATTCATTCAATGTCAAAAAAGGAGCTACAAAAAGAGATTCAAATATGGAAAACATCAAAAATTTAATGCGTCTGACGGTGGAAAAGGCCGATTTTATTTTCAAAGCCCTTTCATCATTTTGTTCAAAGGAAAATACAGATTATAGCTTGTTTTATGGAAAAGTTGGCCTTTCTATATACTTTTATGTGTGGTCACGATCGGGATCTGAGAACGAGAAGCAAAAATACATTGCCTTAGCCGATGAACTACTGCAGGACATTAGCAATCGTATTGGTGATAAAATTATTGAGCCAAGCCTTCCAAACGGTCTATCTGGCATAGCTTTAGGTTTGCAATATTTAGTTGATAATAAGTTTGTTGTAGGCAATTCTGATGAAATACTTGTGGATATTGATGATACCATTTTTAGGCAAATTGCACATTCAACTAAGTTAAATATTAGTATTGAAAATGGAATTTTAGGTTATTTGATTTATTTAATATTTCGATCTAATCGCAAATATAGTAAATTTAATTCAGCTAATAATGAAATGTTTACTCAACTAATAATTAAGCTTATCAATGATCTGTCTACTTCGATTGAAGATAATGAATACGCAGGTAGCGATCCTATGGGTTTTAATCTTTTTTGGGAATTACCTATGCTTCTGATTTGTTTAGGCACTTTGAAAAAGTTGGCAATCTATAATATAAAAGTCGACCGTATTTTAGAGTCGATTTCGCATAATGTATTATCCTTATATCCTCGCATGCATTATAATCGTCTTCATCTCTTAGTGGGTATAGACTATGTTCTTCGTGAGGTAGCTATTCCAGAATGGATAGAGCACTCAAATCTTTTACGAAACGGTATTGACATAAATAGGATAATTAACGTCGAGATGAAAGAAAAAGATATACAAGTGGTCAATGGAATTCCTGGAGTTTACCTGCTTATTCGACATTATAACGACATCTCTTTCCAAAATAATCCACTTCCGTTTAGTTTTTCGATATTAGTAGAACGAATCCTTTTATCAACGTTTTGGGATGCCGTTTTTTCTAACAAAGATGTTCTGCTAGATTATAGGAGTTTGAACTTTAATCTTATAGGAATTGGGATTATGTTATTAGATTATATTGAATCTAATAAAAAATTGGTTTTAGAGAACGGCGATGTGTATGAATAAATAATTATGTATAGGCTAATTTGTGGATATAATGATATACCGGACTCATTTTCGAATGGATCTGAAATTGCGTATCCAAACGAATAATTTATGTGCTAAAGTGCTTGGCCAAGCTATTGTTAAATTCAATATCAGCTGTAAATCTATTTGAACTTAAGGATAAAGATTTCGAGAGATACGTGTAAACATAGGCGTTCCTATTCTACCCTATTCGTTCAGGTTTAATAACTCACGAGTTGTTGGTGATGACATCTATTGGCTGTTTGATGTGCTCGCATCAAAGCACCTAGTTCAAGCCCCGGTATTTCGCCTAATTTTGTTTTTTCAATAGATCCATAAAGTTCGTTTTCAGGGTGTAGTCTCGGTTTGATTTAAAGTACTATACTCACTTCTTCAAATTGAACTAGGCGTATGATAAATAAAATTGTATGTATGGGTAAGGTGGTTTTTTCCACCATCCTTTTCATGAGATTTTCAAAGATCCCTTCCTTCATCTTATGCCTGTTGAAGCGGTAGGGATATTCATCGATGTAGGGCTGCAGGTGGAGTACCGAATGGTGGATACCCCTCAGCCAGGCTTTGAACAGCATCACAGTTCTATGGAGCTGGGGGAAGTTCTTCCCCTTCTTTTTCGATTTCTCCCATACCAGCTTTGGGAATTCGCTTTCCAGGCCGCTATAGCCGCTCCATCTATCAGTCCTCACCTCTGCACCGGGAGCTATATGGTCCAACATGAACCGCTTCAGGTGCTTCCGGGACGCGGTCTCCGATACCCGTCCGTAGATGCGGGAAACTCCCCTTCCTTTACGCTCCACGGCCACCACCATGATCTGCTTCTTGCCCTCGTTCCGCCCCAGGGCATTCTCGTCCTGGCCTCGCACGTAGGTCTCGTCCACATCAACCTTCCCGTCCATGGGGTGGTTTTCGCTGCTCGACATCCCCTTCATGACCTTCTGCTTGAACAACCAGCAGGTGATTTTTGCTACTGTAAGCAGTACACCTAAAATGAAATTGAAACTGAAAGTTTATCATCGGATCAATGTAAGAAGTTGTTGTAGAAATAGGAGAGGGCAGTGGAATTGTTGGGCAAATCAACGTTGATATCTTCTATCTATATCTCTCAGCATCTCGTCAATCTGTCTTTCCGTTTCTTTTCTACTGATTTTCTCCTCCTTCCCCATGCACGACCAGACAAACAACATCCAAGCGGCACCGGACACAATCAGCCCAGGCCATTCGTTGCCAGAACCCAATGCCCCAAACATGGCAAAGGTGCTGATAAAAGAAACAAGGATAAGCTTAATGACAAACCACATAGCACTCAACTTTTAATTTGGAGACTTCAATTTAAGAAAATCTAGATTGTTATAAAAAATTCCTGCTCATAACTTTCAGAATCCACTTAGTGACATCCGCTGGTAAAGGAGCGCTCTAAAAAAATCTCTATTGACCCCAATGCTAAAGGCCCGGTGCTTATAGAATTAAAAAAAAATGTTTTATGTCCCCAGATTTAGCCCCACAATTAAAACAAAAAACCCTAACTGCTTGAAAATCAAGCTGTTAGGGTTTTTTGTTGCGGAATGGACGGGACTCGAACCCGCGACCTCCTGCGTGACAGGCAGGCATTCTAACCAACTGAACTACCACTCCGTAAATTAATGTCACACAAACCAAAAGACCATAAACCAAAACCGTTTCATTTCTTTTTGTTTCTTACTTCCCTTTTGAAGTGATGCAAAGGTAGCTTTTCCATTTATAATTGCAAAACCTAGGCCGAAAAAAATCATGGTTTAACCTTACCCCCCTCTTTTTCAGAGGAATAATTTTCAGCCCTTTTCTACGCTTACATCAAACAACCCTTGTTTCCCAATGATAACGCTAGGAAAAATGACTTTCGATTTGGCGTAATCGCTTAATTTCCCCAAGCCTCGTTGAATAAACCCGCTTGTTAAAGCGTTGATAATAGTAGGAACCCGATTCCTCGTTTCCGAAGTCGGCGGCCTGTTCGGTTTTCCTTTCATAAAAGGAAGCTATCTTCTAACCTCTAAATTTCGACCCCATGAACATTAAAATTTGGATTACTCTGCTATTTATTGCTGGCACTGGAATGTTTGCCTGCCAGACAAATGACGACGAACCCGACCCGGACATCCTCGAACTGACCTTTAATTTCGAAGAAAACGAAGAAGGATGGGAAGGAGGATTTGCTGATCTTCCCGAAGAGGGTCAGGATATCTATGAGCTGCAGGTAAGCCACTCCCCCATCCCTGTTGAAACCGGGACCACCGGCAAGTCCATTATGATACAAGGGCACAACCGCAGTGATGACCTGTTTATGTTTCTCAAGAAACAATTGACGGGACTTGCTCCGTCAACCTCCTATCAGGTGATATTTGATATAGAAATTGCCTCACAATATCCGACAGATTCCCCTGGAGTGGGCGGAAGTCCCGGAAGCTCTGTATACCTTAAAGCCGGCGCAAGCCCTGAGGAACCCCTTCCGGTATTGGAAAGCAATGCCGGTGTCGCCTATTGGAGGATGAATATAGACAAAGGCAACCAAAGCCAGGAAGGTACTGACATGATGAATATCGGCCCCATAGGCATTGAAGGGGAGGATTACAAATATGAGCTGATCCGAAGAGGCAACGGCGAACGGTCATTTGGAGCCACTACCGACCCGGAGGGAAATCTATGGCTGATCATCGGAACGGATTCGGGGTTTGAAGGCCTCACCACCCTCTATTACACCAATATCCAAGTAAGACTGGAAAAAAACCGCATCCTTTGAAGCCAGAAAAGCCACATCAGGCTTCCGATCTAACCTAAAAATCCCCCAATAGCTGAACCTTCCCCCCAGTCACAGATCCCAAAAAGTCCGCTAAATGTGATCTGGATACCAGGCAGCAATCTATATCATCTTGGCCATTTTCAGGAAGCTATGGCTGTTGACTAATTATTCCTGACCCGCCGTAGATTTAACGAACTTACCAGAAGAAATCCTTGTTGTTCACAGATAATTTTGACGATATAATTTTTGTAACGGCTTAAATGAGCAGAAAAGAACATTTTATACTGATATTGATTTTAGGTGCGCTTTGTACCATCAGCCCTTTTTCAATAGACATGTACCTTCCTGGTTTTCCTGCGATGGCGGAAAACCTAAACACCAGCATTGCCAACATCCAATTGTCGTTGACCAGCTATCTGGTTGGGATTGCCATCGGCCAATTATTCTATGGACCACTTCTTGACAAGTTTGGAAGAAAGAAACCCCTCTACGTGGGCTTGGTCCTTTACATTTTGGCGTCCATCGCCTGCGCGTATACCTTTTCTGTCGACCATTTGATCCTCATGCGTTTTATCCAAGCCATCGGAGGTTGTGTCGGAATGGTGGCAGCCCAAGCCTTGGTACGGGATATTTTCCCCATCAACAAAACTGCACAAGCCTTATCCTTACTGACTTTGGTCATCGCCGTCTCCCCCATGGTGGCGCCCACCCTGGGTGGCTATATGACTGCCCATTTCAGCTGGCAAACGGTATTCTTGGCATTGGCCGCAATTACTACGATCATTTTAGTCGCCATCAAATGGTACCTTCCTGTAGGGGCATCCCCAGACTCCTCCATCTCCCTACGTCCCAAGAAGGTGGTGAAAAACTACCTTTTGGTATTGAAAAACCGACAGTTTTTGACCTATATGCTGGTGGGAGGCATCGCTGGGGCGGCGCCTTTTGCCTATATCGCCGGCTCTGCCGATGTCTTTATGAACAGATATGGGATCAGTGAGACGGGTTACGGATGGATCTTTGCGTTGCTAGCTACCGCCATGATCGGTTCCACACAATTGAACCACGTGCTGTTAAAAAAATATACCAGCGAACAGATCATCAGTGTATCCTTGATGTACCAAAGTGTCGTAGGGGTGATCATGCTGTTGGGAGTCTGGCTTCTGTGGTTTGATGTTTATTTCCTCATTTTCTTGATGTTTGTCTTTCTCACTGGACATGGGCTCAACTCTCCCAATACAGCGGCACTTTCCTTGGCGCCTTTTACAAAGAACGCAGGGAGCGCTTCCGCAATGATGGGAAGTCTTCGCATGGCCATGGGCGGTCTCGCTTCCGCCATGGTGAGCATCTTCCATACCGGGACTGCACTTCCCATGGTCGGTATGATGGCAGGTTGTGCTCTCGTCGGGATTCTAATTTTAAACCTGGAAAGGTTTACAAAGGAGGCCCATGAAAACCCTGCGGGAATCCCCCATTAGACATCATATAAACGGAATCCCTACGCAGCCTGATGATCCAACGGGGGCCGGGATTTTGACGCCAGCTGACGCCAGCTGACGCCAACCATCCGGCTTAGCTGCGGAAAGCCAAACTTCAAGGGTTGGTGTTGCCCTTTTTATATTTCAACTGCGGTTTTCTCTCAGGGTCTCTCCCGCCTGGCCATAAAGACCATTTAATTTTGTATCTTTGCCATTTATTCTATTAACCAAGAAAGCAATTTCATGATCTCAGTCGATAATCTCTCTTTAAAGTTCGGTAAAAGGACGCTATTCGAAGATGTCAATTTAAAGTTCACCCCTGGCAACTGTTATGGGGTAATCGGTGCCAATGGGGCAGGAAAATCCACTTTTCTCAAGATTCTCTCTGGAGAAATGGACAGCACATCGGGCCAGATCAACATCACTCCTGGTCAAAGAATGGCGGTTTTATCCCAAAACCATTTTGCCTTTGACGAGGAAGAAGTTCTCAAAACGGTGATCATGGGGCATAAGACCCTCTTCGCCATCATGGAGGAAAAAGATGCCATTTACCTGAAGGAGGATTTCACCGAAGCCGATGGAAACCGTGCGGCGGAACTGGAATCTGAATTTGCGGAAATGGATGGCTGGAACGCAGAAAGCGATGCCGCCGCCTTCCTGTCCGGACTGGGGATTTCAGAAGATCTCCATTATCTTAAAATGAAGGAATTGGCGGGTAACCAAAAAGTCCGGGTACTGTTGGCCCAGGCGTTATTCGGAAATCCTGACATCCTCATCCTGGATGAACCTACCAACGACTTGGATTCCGAAACCATCAACTGGCTGGAAGAATTCTTGGTAAACTTCAAGAATCTGGTGATCGTGGTTTCTCACGACAGACACTTTTTGGATTCGGTCGCAACGCATATTGTGGATATTGACTTTACCAAAATCAGGATTTATTCCGGAAACTATACCTTCTGGTACGAATCCTCCCAGTTGGCGGCCAAGCAAAAATCCGATCAAAACAAGAAAGTCGAGGAGAAGCGAAAGGAATTACAGGCCTTTATTGAACGTTTTTCTGCCAACGTGTCCAAATCCAAGCAGGCAACTTCTAGAAGGAAGATGTTAGAAAAGCTGAATGTGGACGATATACAGCCCTCCACAAGGAAATATCCAGGTATCATCTTCAAACCGGAAAGAGAAGCAGGAGATCAAGTCTTCATGACCGAGGGCCTCTCCCTTAGGGACGAAAATGCCGTCTACTTCCAGGACGTCAACCTGATGGTGGACAAAGGGGACAAAATCGCCTTTATCTCCAAAACCAAACAAGCGGTGACCAAATTCTTCCAAACCATCATGGAGGAAATTCCTGTGCAAAAAGGAAGCTTCAAATGGGGCGTGACGATCAACAAAGCCTACCTTCCCAATGACAACTCCAAGTATTTCGACTCAGACCTCATCCTGATCGATTGGCTGAGACAATATTCGGATAATCAAGAAGAAGCCCATGTCCGCACCTTTTTGGGTAGGATGCTGTTCACCGGGGAGGAATCGCTGAAAAAATCATCCGTGCTTTCGGGTGGGGAAAAAGTGAGATGTATGATCTCCAAAATGATGCTTCAAAACCCCAACCTATTGGTATTGGACGAACCTACCAATCACCTGGATCTGGAGTCAATCCATTCATTTAACAATGCCATTATAGATTTCAACGGTACGGTATTGCTTACTTCATATGACCACGCCTTTGTTTCTTCGGCTGCCAATCGAATTGTAGAATTTACCCCCAACGGCACCATTGACAAGCGCCTGCCTTATGACGAATACCTAGAAAGTCCTGAAATCAAAGCGTTGAGGGAAAAAATGTACCAAACCAAATAAAGAATTGTGCCGCCAGCAAAAAAGTGGAATACTTTTGGCAAAATGTTTTCCAAATTCGGGAAGGGAACAACCGAAAAACAGTTAGTACCTATTTACTAGGCATATAAGAACGCATCGTATAATAACTATTTAACCTCCCAAGAATATGGAAAACTTTAATTACACGGATACCCTTGAGGACATCCCCAACTATGCAAAAGGCTTCTCCAAAGCACAAATTCTCAAGCTATCGGCAAAGGACATTGAACAATTGGATTTGATCGAACATCCGATCATTTCAGGGAATGGGGAAGATAAGGGGGGACAATCCGATAAAGACGTGGGACCAAGGCCTCCCAAGGAAGAAGATTTTCCCGATGAAGAAAAGGAAGAGCTTTTTTCGGAAGTCTCCGATCCCGATGAAGAAGATTAAATACGGATCCGGCTCCTCTTGAAGCCGATCACTCGGAATTAAAACCATAAAAGCCATGTACCAAAAGTCAGAAGAAGAGTGGAAGAAGGAGCTGACACCTGAACAGTATGAGGTGTTGCGTAGGAAAGGTACCGAAAGGGCAGGAACAGGGAGATACCTGCACAATAAGGAGACAGGCATATACACCTGTGCTGCCTGCGACCATCCGGTATTCAAATCCACTACCAAATATGAAAGCCATTCCGGATGGCCAAGTTTTACCGCTCCTTACTCCGAGGACGCAGTAAAAGTACTGTTGGATAAATCCCACGGGATGATCCGCGAGGAAATCGTGTGCGCCAACTGCGGGAGCCACTTGGGCCACCACTTTCCAGATGGGCCAAAAGAACAAGGTGGAGAGCGCTACTGCATCAATTCGCTTTCCATGGATTTTAAAAAGACAGAGGAATAAAATCCTCCTCTCTATCGTTGGAATAAAAAGGCAACCTTGTAGACAACGGGTTGCCTTTACTTTTTTTAATGGGCATATACAACAGCTTACTCTTCTGGAAAAATTACTGCGTTTGATCCCTCATTAGCGCCCAGAAAGGTACCGGTCCTTCAAGTTATTGAAAATAGCAATTGTCGAAAATCAGATGCAATATGCAAAGCCCTGAACCTTCACTCCTTCTCAAAAACCAGGAAATGTTGGATATTCATAAACTGGCCGTTCTTTGCCAGCCGAAAGCCACTGGCAGACAATTCTTTTTCTATCTGTTTGACCGTCATTTTGTGTAACTTCTTAATTCCGAGTTCAGGATCTTCCCCCCGATATTCGATCAGCAGTAATTTTCCGTTTGCCTTTAATGCTTTCTTGATTGCGTCCAGCATTTCATAGGGATAAATCAGTTCATGGTAAACATCCACCATAACGACCAGGTCGAGGGCATTTTGAGGAAGGTTGGGGGATTGCTCCCCTCCTTTGACCGCTTCCACATGATCCGTATTCAAGATTTTGCTCCGCTCCTTTAGGTATTGGACCGCATCCTCCTGGATTTCCACAGCATATACTTTTCCTTGAGGAACCCTTCCTGCCATGCGAAAAGTGTAATATCCCGAGCCGGCACCTATATCCGCTACCACGCTGTTTTTTTCCACTGGCAAATTGGATATAGCCAAAGCGGTGTTTTCCTCTTCGGGACGGCTCGCCCGTTCCAGCCAGTCCTTTCCATGGAAACTCATCAATTGTGCAATTTCCCTCCCCATATATACCTTTCCCGTGCCACCTGACCCCGGCTCCTTATAGGTATATCTTTCCCCATGTTGGGCATAAGTACCGATCGCCGCCAAAAAGAAAAGTGAAATGCAGAAAAAACGGCGGTGGTGCTGGTTCATAAGGCGTTACGACAGGTTAAATTAGGTGGAAAATACAAATTTATACGAAGAAAACCCGATTTTGAGGGGTATATTTTTGAAGACTCCCTTATGCTATCTGCCATGTCGTGTTTTCAGTTTGTTGATGATTACATCTACTGTTTCCTTGAAGCAGAATAGATGGCGTCTTTCACCGTACATGGCTTATCGCAGCTTTAGCTCGAAATCAGAATAGATCGAATACTCCGCTCATCTTCTCCCATGTCCTTGTCTAGCCATAACAGCAGATTGTTCGGCAATGATGGGAAAATATATCTAAACACAATTGTCCAACATAATCGCACGCTTATTCCAAGCTTACCCGTATAAAAGCCATTTCGTCAGCGATATTTTGGGGAATCCAAATATCCCCTCCCCTGGCAAAATACCACTGCGAATTTGTCACCTGCGGCACGGCAGCTTCAGCCACCAGATTAAAATTCTCATCATAAATGGAAAGATAGACATGCGTGCGTATATGGTTAGGCAACAAAGCACCAAGTTCCTTTTCTTTCCCAAATTCAACCCTATTAGAGAACCGATAGTACCGCTTATTTACGCTATCCCATACCGGCGGGGAAAAACTGACCTCCTCCAGTACTTTTTGATAATCCACCATCAGTTCTTCCATGGATGCATACACACCCAAAAATCCCCCTTTCTTTTCACTTACGGTAAGCTGATGGCTACTCTCTTTAGAAATTAAAGAGTCACCTACAGCGTCGTACTGATGGATTTCACTGGTGATATCAGATGAAATAATCAGTTGGCCGTTTTCCACAGACAAATATAAATAAGGCCTTACTATTGGGTCTTTTGACAGATCAGGAACTCTAAGTGAAAATTGTGGAAATTTCCCGCGTTGATCAAAGTCATACTTCCTGATCAGTTTTTGCCTTACATCTATCCGCCTCAGATTGACACTTCCATCCTTCCAATTGGATACCAATGCAAACAGGATTTCAGGCTGCCCGGGAATGATGACACTGTTTCTCCACTGTTCATATTCAGAAATTATCTCGCCTTGAAAGCCTTCGTCGTATAGATTAAGGGAAGCAATTTTTGTCCCATCCAAATCAAATACGCCAGAAGTCCAAAGATCAGCGATATGAACATGGTTTTCTCCCAGCATGTTCATGTAATAGACATGGTCACCGGTACCATTGGGACCTTCCTTTTCAAATGGCAGTTTGTCCACCAAGCTGAGTTCGTCCAAGTCAATCTTCTCTATCGTATGGCCATACCTGTTGAAGTTGTACAAGTATCGCTTATCAGGAGAGAGTGCAAAAGCTAAATCTTCAAGGTAAAGGATTTCACCCCCAGCATCCACCATTACCGTGTCTATAGTAACCACCAAATCGTCAGCCGCCATATGGGAGGTTTTTTGATTGCAGGAAAAAAGGATCAACGAAATAAAAACTAGGTTCAGCTTCTTCATTATCACGTTAAATTTGATCAAGGGAAGTTAAACCGAATGCATCAAAAAGTAAGGTTAAAAGAAGTTAAGACACTGACGCAAGCCTCATGCTCACCACGGAGGTAGAAAAATCCTGCTTCCACAATGGGTATAATTTATCGATTCTCTGAAGCAGACTGTTTTGGGCTAGAAGGATTATATTCGCATGTTCGCAGGTCATAAAACAACAACAAGGGATGGTCATCTTCTTCGATCGGATTGTGGGTTTCCTTTCCCCTATCAAATTCATCATTAAAGAAGTCAGGTTGTAAAAAGTAAACTGCAAGCGTAGAATGGAAGCTGTATAGCGGATAAGGATGAAAATGACCGTGCTTGCAGTCCTGCATGTCTTTGTCCTAAAAAATCTTGGTCCAGATTAACCATCGCAAAGTTTCATACCAACACATTCCCTGTAGTCTTCCCTATTATGATTTTCTTGAGCTGGAAGAAATGATCCACAATAAATGGAACGGCATTTTTGGTGGTTCATCCCATTGGTTCACAAACAAGGGGACTTCAACAACAATACGTCTAGGTGCCACCTATCGAGAAAAGGAGCTACGACAGCCATCACTTCAACACCGCCTCCATCACAAACATGGTTTCAGGATATTGCCCCACCTGCTCGTAAAAGGGACTCTCTTCCGATAAATACAGGAACAATAAAAAGCCGGGCATCACGACCATAAAACGGTTGTCCTCGGCATCTGCCGCCTGAAAATGAGTAGGCAGGGATAGGTGATACTTTTGATCTTCCCTCAAATTGCCTCCCTGTGTCAATATTTTCTTCTTCCCTTTATGGTAAATAATGGTATAAGGATCGTGATTTACATCAAAGGAATCGAAAATAGCATAATCCTTGCTTTCCATCCATTGCCCTCCGAATCCAGTATAGCCTTGAAAAACTGCCTTTCTTTCTTCATAGCTGCTCTCTGGATCCATAAAAAGCTCCAAATTCTCCAAAATCAGTTCTCGCTCAAAATCCTTCGGCAGAGGACGATGTATGTAATCCAGATAGTACTGCACATCCAAATTACCCGCAGGATTCACGGTATATATTAAGGGGTCGAAATGCTGGTAAAACCTGAGCGAAATCCCCATACGGAACAAAGGATTAATTGGAACACTAATGGAGGCACCCATGAGCAGGCTATCAAAAGGAAGTGCTGTATGTTGAACCGCTAGTTCATTATCCAGAAAAGCCACCCTGAAAGGATCTCCCTCCACGCCGTTATAGCCTCCTGAAAAAGCTACGTAACCATCAGAATCAGGGATGTTCAACAGGTAATGAAATATGATACGGTCTTGGGCATAAATGGCTTTTTGCACTTCAAAATTGTCACCATATACCAATACCTTTTTGGAAGCATAATCATATACCTCAAAATTGCCTTTATCATTCAGCCAGCAATCGATGATTTGCACTAGCTTATCAGGTCCTTCCCCCACGACTTCCAGCTCCTTAACAAATTTACCCCGTCGGTCAAAAACAATGATTTTCTTGGTCTCTGTCCTATCATAAACCAGCAGATAGTCCTCTGTCAGCAAGACCTTTTCCACGTCGCCCAGCATGCTCCCCTGTGCTTCCTCCAGAGGAAATACTTGAATTTCCACTATCAAATCCGAAATACCCACTTCCTTGGCCACACTAGATGCATCGATAACGATCCATTCGGCATCACCCCATTCGGGGGATCCCTGCTCGTGATTTTCAGAGCATGAGAAGGAATACATCACGATCACTAAAAAAGCAGAGAGGTGACAAGGTCTGGATAAGTCCATTGAAAAACTATTTAAAGACAAATTAGTCCTAGCTCCTGTTTGGCATTGCCAAATGGCTAATGTCTGGAACAGGGTTTGCATCCAAAAAGCCGAATCAGCTCCTATGTTGCAAGCAGAAATCGGAGATAGGATTTTTTTGCAATCTATCGGGAATTTAAAAAAATAATCCACCATATAAAGCTATTAGCATGAACAAAGCCATAATATTGAACAAAAGACCTGAAGGCAAACCTTCCCTCGACAATTTTAAAATTGTAGAGGAAGACAAGCCTACGATTAAAGAAGGTGAAATGCTCCTCAAAACCACTTATGTGTCGGTGGATCCCTATCTCCGCGGTAGGATGAGTGAGGCGAAGTCCTACGTTCCTCCTTTTAAACTTCATGAACCCATGCAGTCGGGCGTGGTGGCAGAAGTTATTGAATCCCAGCATCCCGATTTTAAGCGAGGAGACCATGTTACCGGCAATTTGGATTGGAAGGAATACCAAGCCGCTAATCGTAAAGGATTGACTAAAATAGAAAATAAAAACGTCAGTTTGTCAGCCTATCTGGGCGTATTGGGAATGACGGGCTTAACTGCTTACTTAGGGCTTACGGAAATAGGTTCGCCCAAGCAAGGTGAAACCATCGTTGTCTCTGGCGCCGCAGGAGCGGTAGGAAGTATTGTGGGTCAGATCGGCAAGATCATGGGCTGCCGGGTGATTGGCCTTGCCGGCACGGACCAGAAGGTCAATTTGCTGAAAGATAAGTTCGGCTTTGATGAGGCGATCAACTACAAAACAACCATAGACATCAAAGAAGCCATCGCTAAAGCTGCTCCTGATGGAGTGGATGTGTATTTTGACAACGTCGGCGGCGATATTTCGGATGCTATTTTAGTCAATGTCAACCCATTTGGGCGGGTGGTAGTTTGCGGTGCCATTTCGCTTTACAACGAAACAGACATCCCTACGGGCCCACGGGTACAGCCGCTGCTGGTCAAAAACCGCATTCTGATGCAGGGATTTATTGTGTCGGATTACGCTTCCAAATTCCCCGAGTCCATCAAGCAACTGAGCCAATGGCTGGAAGAAGGAAAACTCACCTACTCCGAAACTGTGGTGGAGGGTTTTGAGCAGATCCCCCAAGCCTTTATCGACTTATTTGAAGGGAAAAACACGGGAAAAATGGTGGTGAAGGTGTAGGGAAGACGGGAGACCGAAGCAGGAGGCAGGATGCCGGATGGGTGAAAATGAGACTGCTGTTTTGACGGGTTACTGTGACGCATCTGGTAATGTGAGGTTGTTGATGTGGTTAGCCTTGACGTTAAAGTCAGATGCCTGATGTTAGGCATCACTCCGGAAGCCTGAAAGGCTTCAACATCAACAACCGCTGGTGCAACCCGTGGCATAGCCATCCCCTCCCCCTTCACAACCCCAACGGGGTTGAACAGCAACAACCTTGCGAAGGATGAAAATCGAATGATTTGGGGAGATGAGAGTCTGGTTTTATCCCTACCAGCAATGCTTACTTTGGCCCTCCCATCAATCAGGTGCCTCCCCCACAACCTTATAAATACCGTATTGAATAAAATCTTCCTCCACCTCTGTATTGACCAACTGCATTAGCAGCCGATTGCCTGGAAGAGTCGTCATAAGTTTGGCATTCGGCGGTAGAGAAAGCTCTTTGGATAATTGCTTATTCCCATCAAAGAGTATCAACCGATGGTACGCAGGATCTTGAAAATGGTGGTAGGTGGGATCTTCAGCTATCTTTTTCTCATAAGTACCATAAGGGATTTCTCTTATAAAATCCACCGCAACAAGCCCGTCGTCAAGCAAGAATATCTTATGGTTCTTAGCGCCTAGTGAGATGCGTCCGTATGACGGCAAGTCCTTCTCTGTTATAGCCGCTTTCTGGACGGCTTTAAATTCATCATGAACGATTTTGATTCTGGAGGCTAGTTTATGGGTCGACAAATCGTACACGGTGATTTCATTATCCACCGACGTCGTCAAATACAGTTTCTGATCATTCCTATCTACGGTGTAAACCAGCGAGTAAAGGTGGCTATGCATGGATTGATCAAACTTTTTGATCATTGGTCGATCGGCGACAGGAGCCATTTCAATAAGTTTATCTATCCCCAATTCATAAACTTCAATGAGATCATTACCTATGTCCTTATTGAAAATATACGAATTCGTACCGGAAGGATTTGTGACAAAGGATAAACTTGAAGTGGACCCTTTATGATAGTAATAAGGAAAAACTTCCATTCTACCGAAAATATTCATTTTTAAACTAGACGGATAGCGAATTCTTTTCTTGATGACAAAGTCCCGGTCGCAGAGCAGAATCTGGGCGGCGGTTTGTAACCAGATATCGCCATCTTCTGCAAAAGCCATACTGTTGATAGCAGATACAGACCGATTTGGCCCCTCCCCTGTTAACATCTCATAGGAAACAAACTCCCCCTTTGCGTCTATTAAAGCAATTTGCGTCCCTTTCGATGTGCTAATGTACCCTAAGTAAAGCTCGTCCTCGGGATAATAGTCAACTATTTCTACATTATACAAAGAGTTGATCTTAAATTCTTCAACTTTCTCCAACTTATACTGGGAAAATGCACCGGTCGGCTTGATCACAAGCAGGGTCGCCAACAAAAAAACAGTTATCGTCAAATTATGCCTCATTATTGCCATTTTTGATTAAAGGAATAGCGATTAAAGTGTTACGTCGTCAGCTTTAAAGCATTAGAAAAGTTGCTCGTCCATTAACCAACCCATCGCAATATAACTAAATCTTTAATTTAAAAAAATGAATTTATGGTTTTTAACGGTCGGGTTTTCAGGCGTGTAGGGAAGATAAATTGAAGGTCAGATGTCTGATATCCGATGCCGAGGCATTGTTGACACCCGGTTGCCGCAGGATCGTTACCTGTGACGCATCTAGTAATGGAGAACTTTTGTTGTGATTTGAGACCAAAGCAAAAGGCCGATGGCGATGTCAGATGCCTGATGTCCGGCGCCACTCGGAAGCCTGTAAGGCTTCAACAACAATAACCGCGGGTGGAACGCGTGGCAAAGCCGTCTCCTCCCCTTACAACCTCCGAGTAGCTGAACAGCAGTCCTGATGTCAGCACTTACGGAGGGTATCCCTAAATCCGGGTACGAAGGATGGTTATACAAAAATCGGCTGATACATCCTCCTGGATTAATAATATTGAGAACCCCATTGTAGTTGACTGCATTGTAAATGGATATCGCCCCTGTATGGCTACGGCAAATGGCCGTCATTCGATTGGCTATTACATCCGGCTATACCCGATGTTGTTGTACTTGGCCCTTTCAGGGCATTGACGCAAAAATGTCACACTGCTGTAACATTAACCGCCACTTATCGAGGGCTACATATTTAAAAATATTGGCCATTCAAGGTCTCTTTTTTGAAAACCAACAGGCAGGTATTTGATTTGGCCTTATGTGGTAAATGTGCTAATTTGACGAATCTGTTATCCCGAAGAAAGATTCGATTAAAAGCAGTTAAGATCAACCGTAAGTTCAACGAAAAAAAAATCCAGCATCGAAGTTCCATCATGCAACATCTTTGGAGCTTTTTCTTAATCCTGTTCTTCTGCTGGTCTGCGTGCCTAGGATAAGAAGCTAGTAAAAGCAATTCCGATCTGACTTCAAGCTGAGATGGTCGGAGACTTCTACCGGGAAGAGCGCTTGCGCTAAAGCTAACAATTGAACCTTTTGCTATCCAACGAGCACTTTTTAGTCACACAAAATAAAATACCATGAAAACCTCCACTTCATTTGATCATCTTTTTATTGTCAATCTGGCTGTTCTTTTCTTTATATCCTGTAAATCCAATGAAGAAAAATCATTTCCCAAAATCTCTATAACCGTGTCGGACTCTATAAAAATTGATTATTTGGGAAATCTAAAACTAGAAGGGTATGATCCTCAATCAGACCAGTATCTGCTATCCAATGAGGGGATGATGCCAATCTTAGAAGTTGACTCAGAAGGAAAGATCACAAGAAACCATCAGATCTCCCATGAAGGCCCCGATGCCATCCCGCAGCCCGGGGGTTTAGGTTACTTAAACGGCGACCTCCTGATTTATGATATCCAAGCCGGATATCATAAACTTAACAGGGACAACAGTGTCACCCAGGAAATCCAGGTCCCCTATCCCCATTCGTATCTTGTATTTCCCCCTCACTTACCTTTGATCAAGCGAACTGAAGATGAGGTGATTTATCTGAAACCACTGACCGACAGTGATTTTGTAGATGGAATGGGTGAAGCTTTCTTCAGAAACTATTATGGAAAAAGCCTCCTTGAAAAATTGAATCTAAAGACGGGGAACACTACAAGTCATATGGAAATACCTTCAGAAAGCATCTATAAAGACGGCATGAACCATGGGATCTATATCCCCATAATAAAAAACAAAGGAAATTACTGGCTGCTTTCTACCTGGTTTGATCCTTATATTTATGTCTACGAAGAACACAACGGAGAATTTCATCTCATCAAGACGGTTGATTTACAGCTTGATGACCTGGTAGCCTATGAGGCGGTGAGCATGAAAAACAGCGATTCATTTTATGATAAAAACGCTGACATCCGGCCCGGAAATATCAATGACATCCTTTGGCTTGATGATAGCATCGTAGTGGTGTACAGAAAAGGATTAAACAAAAATTCCGTGAACGAAATCAAACGAAATTATCCTGCGGAAGCCAACGTAGAAATAGAAAAACAAGATCCCTTTTATGCTGCTGTTTTAGATAAGGCATTCAACCTCATCGACAAAGATGTGGAATTCCCCTATGGCATACATTATCCGAACGTAGTAAACACAACCAATGATATCGTTTCGCTTAAGCATCCGGCTCTTTTTGACGTGGAAGAAAATTACATCACCTTATACAAGATGAAGCTCCAGATGGATTAACCCGTCAAAAATGATGGGTTAAATCAAACAGCTCGTAAGCCCCACTGCCATGGGCTGGATGACGATGGCAAAATCAGTCTGATATCCTTTCGACTTGAAGTGGCTGCCCTAGCGAACGCTAAATTAAATTGCAAATTCTGGGGAAGAAACCTGATATTAGAACCATACCGTGAAATGGCGTAATGTCTTTTATCTGGGGTAATTTCTGGGACCAGTGGAAAAAACCCCCGGTTATTCATGGGTGCGAAGGGAAGAAAAACCCATACTGTTCCATAAGCAATAATCTCCATCTTAAAATACCAAGAATGAATTCTGCACTGTAAATCCTTACTAGTGAAGGTGATTACTTCATCAGCACCTGAAGTTTATAGAGCGTCACTTTATCTGGTTCTTCTTCTAGGATATCGACATTTTGGCTTGCCCAAAGAAAGCCATCTCCCGACGCAATTTCCACCGCAAGCAATTTTTCAGGTAATCTCAGTTCTGTATTCAGCCTCTTTCCATTCTTTAAAATCAAGTATTTCTTGTAATTTAACCTGTCTAACCGCTCACGGTATGCGGCCCTCCCCAATCCAGGGTCTCCTTGTTCCTCCATTTTATGGAGTTTAATTCCGGATGTGTACGTGATTATATCAAATCCGTTGACATGAAAAACTTTCGAAATAATGCCTCTCATATCAGAGGGAGCGGATTGCTCCTCGATGCTAGGGGGACCCATGGTGTAGCCGTTGAACAAGATAAAATCGTCAAAAGGTATAGGTTCAGTTTGGATAATCTCCCGCGTTCTTAAATCCAGTTTATGCAGGATGGTATCATTGGTAAACGCATAATAAAGCATGTTGTCCACCGTGTGGTATTCGGGTTTCAGAAAATTATGTGCCTTCCCGTTAAGAAAACGGCTATTCTCATCTAGGTTACCCAAGGGTATAAACTCCCTAGTTTTGGTATCCACAAGATCCATAACATTGAAATTCTTGTAATATTCCAGGACGTGGGAAGGAAAATCCGTTTGAGTCCCATAAAATGCTGTTAGGAACTTCTCCCCATCAACAGTAGCTTCCTGTAAATGATTATATCCCGAGTATACCATCCCCCCGTGACCATAAGGAATTACAAAAGACTCCCTTAAATTAAACTGCATATCATAAGTCTTGATCACTCCATTGCCCATTAATGCGATCCCATCTTCAAAGAATTCTGCGGCAAAAATTTCATTTCCAACCGCCTGGGGATCATCTCCGGGACGGTCTGTTTTTTGAAGGATTTCCCCATCTGGACTTAAGAGATACGCGACAGATGAGGAATTTTGCAATAAAAGCATTTCCCCTGTTTCATCTCGGACATCCATTAGATTTAGGTAGGATACCATCAAATCTACTTGTATAGAATCGACGACTTCAAGTCTCGCCTGTATAGAATCTGACTGACCTGTCTTTCTATCGGTCTTACAGGAAACGAAAAAGCCAACGGACAAGAAAACAGCTACTGACTTTTTCATTTGTTCGGATGGAGATATGGCAGCATAGTATGAGCAATTTAATTATTATTTTTTGCCTTTACTGATTTAAATACTTAGTTTTCATAATCTGAGATAAATACTCTGTGCCCTATTGCTATACATTGATATTTTTCCTTTGTCTGCTCCTGATTTATGCCTGTGATAACACCGCCGCGACGGCACTACCCCGATGAAAATGAATATCTACTGGTGATCTATGCTTGCTTTCAAATATGCTCTCCGGGATGCCCTTAAAGTATAGGATGTAGGTATGTCTATCGTCACTTAAAATTTTAGAAATCGAGCCAGGCTTCATATTGCAGTGATTTTTATCAAAATCATAGGTCTTCTCACTCGTAGAGGGATATATTTCTAGGAAATCAGTAATTCCCAAATCAATGGCTTTATTAAAGATAAGCTCCCGGTCTTTATAGGAATAAATATAAAGCGTCGGATCATTACTATAGGCAAGGAATAGGCCGTTTTCGGAATACAATATGGTCGGAAAAACATACCCATGGAATTGGCCGTCACTATACTTGCTGCTTGCAGGAATTTCTAGCAATGGTTTTCCTGCCAGTTCATTTTCCGGGTCAAGCATTACAAGCATCGGTTTAATCAACCCATTTGAAAATGCACTGTCGGGATAGGCGTGAAGGTGTCCCAAGATCTTGTTGTCACCTGTTTTAAATATTTGCTTCTGACGTTGATAGGAGCCTCTTGGAACCAATGGAGGCATTTTGAATTCCTTCTTTTGATGACCTTCTCTATCATATATCGCCAATTTCAACGGTATACCCCCCACGATAATGTCTTTATCCATAAAGCTCATTGAGAAGATATCGTTTGTTGAGTTGGGTGAATCCTTTTGATTTTCAAAAGAACTAGTAATAGTTCCTTTGAAGTTGAATATGATAACCTCATCAGTTTTAGCATTTAATGCCAAAAACTCTTCAAAACCTATTGCTGCATTTATTATCGTCAATGGTTCCATGTAGTCAACTAAAATGGAATCTTGGAGGAGCAATTTCTTCTCAGCATTTTCCGAAAGACTTGTATCTTTCGATTGGAACAGGATATCAGAAACAAAAAAACCAACAAAAGACTTTGTAGAAACAATGAATCAACTGCTTTCATAAGTAAAAATATTAGTTTATTAAAACATGACGCCCACTATTGTAGCCGTTGCCTAAGGGTTTTCCTGATTTCACCAACTTTAGCAACCTATTAAAATTGATGATAGGTAGTGTCTATTGAAATTTAAACACTTTTATTCAGCCCTTTATCAGTGGGTTTCATTCTCTGCCCTCTATGGAAAAGAATCTTTTGATTAAGCAACCTGCCATAATAGAATTGTAGATACCATTGGTAAAAACCCGATCTCTTAAATACATATATCATATTCTTGTTTGACTGGTAGTAAAACGTTTAAAAAATTCAGAATGCTATAAATTAGCTCTAGCCACAAATAACAATCAATAGAAGTACGAATCTACTCATCTAATTTTTTTGAACCGAAACGCTGTATAAAACCAGTTGCTCAACGTTACCTCTATAAATATGGATGGAACTATATTACAATCCAATAAAAAATTCCGGGAATTAAATAAAGGCCGGCTTCCCTTGCATATCAAAACGATTCTTTCTAATATTAAGGGATTAGTTAATTTTTTTAATAGGAACAAACCCAGAATACATGACAAGGCCTTTTTATCCTTCTTTTCTGCTTCTGCTGGCCCTTCTATCCTGTGAGGCGGAAACCGCCACCCAACAGGACCTCCCGCTGGATTCCTTCCGTGCCGAGGTGGAAGCCACCCGGGTCAAAACCGCCCGCTCCGAGCGTCGCTCCTTTGATTATTTGGTCAATGCCTCCGGCAAGGTGGAAGCCCGCGACCAGGTCAAGATGGTAGTGGAACGTTCAGGCTACCTTCTTGAGCTGACGGTAAGGGACGGGGACAAAGTAGAAGCTGGACAGATCCTGGCAAGGTTGGACCCTTCCGAAAGTATGTTTCAAATCGAAAAAGCCAAAGTACGCCTCCGCGACGCCCAAACCCAGTACAATTCTCAAATCCTGAGTTTTCAACGGATCATGGATGGGAACGATACCCTGCGCCGATCCGCGGTACAGGAACAGATCAAGTCAAGCAGCGGCCTACTAATGGCCGAGATCGAGCTGCGTGAGGCTGAGATCGCCATGGAAAAATCCACACTTAAGGCCCTCATTTCCGGTAAGATCGCCGATATCTCCTTTAAAGAAGGGAGCTTGGTAAACGCTGGGGATGTCCTCTGCGAGATCCTCAGCACCAGCCAGCTGCAACTTAAGGTCAAGGTGCTCGAATCAGATATCGGCTTAATTTCCCTCGGACAACAAGCGGAGATTCATCCCGTATCCAGCAACAGCGGGACGGTAGCCGGAACAGTTGCCTCCATTAATCCCAAAGTCGACGAGCACGGCCTCGTGCAGGTCACCCTCCAACTCTCCGGTGCCGGGGGGCTCCTTCCCGGCATGAACGCCCGGGCGGTGATCCATGCCCCGCAGAGCAATACCATCGTGGTGCCCAAGCAGGCGGTGGTGTACCGCAGCGAGAGACCTGTGGTCTTTACCATCGCCGACAACCTCTCCCAGTGGAACTATGTGGAAGTAGGCAGGGACAACGGCCGCGAAATCGAGATCCTGGACGGCCTTGCGGAAAACAATACCGTCATAGTGACCAACAACCTGCAGCTGGCCCACCATGCCCCTGTACAAATCTCGGAGGAATAGGCCATGGTAAGATTTTTACTGGCCAGGCCCATCGCCGTAGGAATGACTTTTCTGGCACTGGCCGTCTTCAGTATCATCGTGTTCCGACTGCTACCGGTCTCCCTACTCCCCCCTATCGATGTGCCGCAGATCGTGGTCCGGACAAGCTATCCCAATGCCTCCCCCGAAGCCGTCGAACAAAACGTCATGGCACCCATACGCGACGGTCTTCTTACCCTCGGCGGGCTGGAGGAACTGGACAGCAGGTCCGGATCAGAAACCGGCACCCTCACCCTGCGCTTTGCCCATGGCACCCCCATGGATTTAGCCTATATCGAGACCAACGAAAAAATAGACCGCATCACCGGCAGCCTGCCGGCTGGCCTCCCCCGCCCGCAGGTCATCCGGACCAATACCAATGACATCCCTGTGGTGCGGGTACAGGCAGTGCCTAAGAAAGGTACGTCCCTTACCGAAGTGAGCCTGCTGGCGGAGAATGTGCTCAAGAAAAGGCTGGAACAGCTGGAAGGGGTATCGATGGTGGACATCAACGGCAGGCAGGAACGGGTGATCTCAGTCACCCCCGACCGGGAGGCGCTGGCAGCACTGGGAATGACCTCCGAAAATGTCATCCAGGCCATCCGGGCGGGGAACAGCGAGCTTCCGGGCATCAGTGTCGAGGACGGGCAGTACCGCTACCACCTTCGGATGGCCATACGGATAGACAGCCCCGAAGACATCCTCCGGCTCCCCGTGACCGGCGTTCAGGGGAACACCGTCAGCCTTTCCCGGGTGGCACAGGTAAATAATGAGCCGGGCGAAACCCTTGGTCACCACCTGTTCAACGGCCGTGAGGGCCTCGTATTGACCGTACACAAACAGGGCTCCGCCAAGATGAACGAGCTGCTGCCCAAGATCTATGAAGCGGCGGAACAGTTCAGGTTAGACTATCCCCAGGTGGATTTTGGACTCACCCAAGACCAGTCTACCCTGCTGAACGCCGGCATCAGCAACCTGCAGACCAGCCTGCTGTTCGGCGGCCTCTTTGCCTTTGCGGTGCTCTTTGCCTTTATGGGTAACTATAAAATGCCAGTGATCATGGGCATCAGCTTGCCGGTATCGTTGCTGGTCAGTTTTCTCGTTTTTTACCTCTTTGGCATCTCCATCAATGTTATCTCCCTGAGCGGCCTTGCGCTGGGCTTGGGCATGCTGATCGACAACGGCATCATTGTGATGGAAAATATTACCCGCAAACGGCGTGAAGGTCTCCCCCTCTTTGATGCCTGTGTACAGGGGGTGAACGAGGTGATGTCGGCACTGATCAGTTCGGTGCTGACCACGCTGGCGGTCTTTGTCCCGCTGGTCTTCCTCAGCGGGACGGCAGGCGCACTTTTCTACGACCAGGCAGTATCCGTAGCAGCGATCTTGGGTGTCTCATTAATGGCGGCTTTTATCCTGCTGCCCCTTCTTTACATGCTTTTTTACCGCACTAGCCAGGCAGTTGTGGAAAAAGAGGACAGCCGCTTTTATCTGGCTGTACTTAGCGGCTATCATTCCTTATACCTGCGGGCATTCCGCAAACCAACATTGAGCCTGTTTTTATTCTTTCTGCTGATCCCCCTGCTATTATCAGCATTTCTCCTCCTCCCCAAGGAAGGGATGCCCCCGATGGAAAAACTTGATGCCATAGCTGACATCGACTGGAACGCACCCATAGGCGCGGCTGAAAACAGGGACCGGGTGCTCTCCCTGCAGCATTCCCTGGAGGGGCATTACGTACAGACCGAAGCTGACGTGGGCGTGGGTCAGTTTCTGCTTGCCGGAGGGGACCATTCGGTGCAGAAGGCAAGTCTTTATCTGAAATTTGACAGTGAAGAAGAAAAAGACCGCCAGATGGAGGAGTTGTCAGGATGGCTGGCAGCAAATTACCCGGGGGCTTCTGTATCCATTGGCGATGCACCCAATGCTTTTGACCAGCTCTTCAGTTCCGGCCTCCCCTATTATGAAGCCAGGTGGCGCGAACTTGAGAGCAAAAAGCCGGTAGACGGGAAACAGATGGACCAATGGCTGGATGAGCTCCCTGTGGCCCGTTGGGAAAGGGGACCCGGTCTCCAGAAGGAGTCTTCTGTAATCTTCAGGATAGACCTGGAAAAGCTGGCGCTGTACGGGGTAACCCCCAGCCAGCTACAGGAAAGGATGCAGCAGCTGTTCGGGAATTTTACCGTGGACGAGGTGAAGCGCTTCGGGGAGGTTACGCCGATCCGGCTTAAAGGCGCGCAGGGGGACTTTTCCGCCGTGCTGCGCGACAGCTACCTCAACGGGCGGGACAATGTCCCTTATGCCTTGTCGAATTTTGTAAGCTTCGGCTATGACGAGCACTACAAAAACGTGACGGCTGACAAAGGGGGTGTATACCAGTCTGTGAGCCTGTCCGACAATGACCCCTCGGTGCATGAAAGCAGCATCTTGGATTGGGGAAGGGAAAGGAATTTGGGGGTCGATTTCTCCGGACAATATTTCTCCGATAGGGATACCATCAGCCAGCTGGCGGGGATACTGCTCATATCGGTATTGTTACTGTATTTCATCATGGCGGCACAGTTTGAAAGTTTGGTGCAGTCACTGATTGTGGTATTAACCCTTCCTTTGGGGGTGGGGGCGGGTTTCCTGATGTTATTGCTGACCGGAAGCTCCTTAAACGTCATGTCGGCTATAGGGCTGGTGGTGATGCTGGGAATTATGGTGAACGATGCCATCCTGAAGATTGATACCGCGAACAGGTTACGGGCACAATATCAAGGAGAAGGCATGGATCCCAGAGCAGCGCTGGAGCGGGCGCTGTTCGAGTCGGGAGAAATCCGTCTGAAGCCCATCCTGATGACCTCGGCCACGACGATCCTGGCGCTGTTGCCGGTTATTTTCAGTTCCGGCATAGGCGCCGACCTGCAGCGGCCGCTGGTGTACAGCGTGATCGGCGGGCTGACCATCGGCACCTTTACCGCTTTGTTCTTCGTGCCTTTGGCCTATTGGTTTGTCGCCAGGCCAAAGGTCCGGCAGGTGGCATGAGTTGAAGTTGCAAGGAGTGGGGTTGGAAGTTATACGATGTCTATGTCGCGGACGGTTATACGACGTCTGTGACGTCGTATCCGTATCCAACGCAAACTCAAAATAATGAGCAGTATACGCAGAAAAAAAAGTCAGTGTCTCAGGTCACAGACACTGAGACAACACAAGTAACCGGCAACCGATAACTTATAACTATATTACCAAACAACCTTGTCCCCGTTTAGAACCGTCATCTTTTTTGTAGTCCTGGCCATCATCGGATTTGCCCTGGTGCCGCAGCTGTCCGTAGACCTCAATCCGAGGGAAAAGGAACCCGTGCTTCGGGTGTCCTTCAGCGTGCCCGGCTCCTCCCCGGAACTGGTGGAAAAACTGGCAACCGCTCCGTTGGAAGGCGTGTTTTCCCAGCTCTCGGAACTCAAAAAAATTGAATCGGTATCTAAGTACAATTACGGCGCCGTCACCCTGCGCTTCGACAAAAAGGCCGACATGGAATTCAAGAAGTTCGAAACGGCCTCACTCATCCGCCAGGTGTACCCCAGCCTGGATCCCAAAGTCAGCTACCCCCTGATCTACCAGACCGCCCAGAGCTCGCTCAACCAACAGGTGCCGGTGCTGACCTACAGCATCAACGGCCCCTTCGCCTCCTTTGAGATCCGCAAAATTACCGAGGATGTGCTGAAACCCATCCTCAACCGCTTTACGGACATCTGGGATATCCAGATCCGGGGTGCTTCCCCCCTGCAGCTTTATGTCACCTACGATATCCAGAAGATACAGACCTACGGCCTATCCCGTAGCAGCCTAGAAGCGGTACTGTCATCCTCCTTTGGGCGCAGCTATCCCGGGGCCGCCGTCAGTTCGAGCGGAGAGACGCTGTACATCGAGGTGGACCGCTCATTAAAAGACCCCGCCCAGTTGGAAAACCTGTTGGTCACTGTCAGCGGGGGCAAAGAAGTCTATCTCCGCGACCTGGCCCGCCTTACCCTGGAAGAGGCCGAGGCCAACAGCTATTACCGTATTAACGGCAACAACTCGGTCACCTTGGCGGTCACTGCCCGGGAAGGAGCCAACAAGGTATTGCTGGCGAAAGAAATCAAGCAGGCGGTAGAACAGGCCAAAAGCTCCCTTCCCGCCGGATTTGAAGTACGGCTGGAAAACGATGACACCGAGTTCCTGGAAAAAGAGCTGAACAAGATCTACAAACGTTCCGGCCTTTCGATCCTTATCCTTGTCCTCTTTATTTTCCTGATCAACCGCGATCTCAGGTATCTCACCGCGCTGTTCCTCGGCATCGTTGTCAATGTGAGCATCACGGCCATCCTCCTTTATTTCCTAAAAATCGACCTGCATCTCTATTCCCTCGCCGGGCTGACAATCTCCCTGGGCTTGGTGGTGGACAACGCCATCATCATGATGGACCATATCCATAAATACCGGAACCGGAAGGTCTTCCTGGCCCTGCTGGCCGCTTCCCTGACCACCATAGGCGCCCTGCTGGTGGTTTTCCTGCTTCCCGAAGAGGACAAAAAGAATCTTGTGGAGTTCTCATCCGTTGTGGCCGTCATGTTGGGGGTATCGCTGCTGGTGGCACTGTTTTTCACACCCGGCATGTACCGGCTCATGTATGGGGAAAAGGCTGAAAAAAGAAGGGTGCTGGGTATAAAACAACTGCGAAAACGAGCGAAGGGCTTCCGCATCTATCACTGGATGATCGGCTTTACGGCTGGTTATAGAAAAACATTTGCTGCCCTTCTCATCCTGCTTTTTGGCCTGCCGGTCTTTTACCTCCCGGCCACCTGGGAGGGAAAGGAATGGTACAACAAAACCGTCGGCAGCACCCTTTACCAGGAGGAAATTCGGCCCTATATGGACAAGACCTTGGGCGGATCACTCCGGATGTTTGTCAGGGGCGTCTTTGAAAAGTCCTCCTACCGGCAAATGGAAAAGACCCGCCTGTATGTCACTGTACGGTTGCCGTTTGGCAATACCCTGGAGCAGATGGATTTCATTGTCCGGGAGTTTGAGGCTTATCTGAAAAACGTGGAAGGGATTGACCAGTTTGTCTCCGACGTGCAGTCGGGGCAGTACGCCTCCATTGCCATCACCTTTAAGGAGGCTCATGAAAACACCGCACTCCCCTACCAGCTGAAGGGGCGCCTGGCGGTAAAGTCCACCGACTGGAGCGGGGCCAGCTGGAACATTTATGGGGTAGGCCAGGGATTCTCCACCGGACCGGGCGGGGAAGGCATCCCTTCTTTCAGGGTGTCGATGAAAGGTTATAACTTCGACGAACTGGAAAGGCAGTCGGAGATACTGGCCGGGAAGCTTCTGGAACATAAGCGCATACAGGAGGTCAACACAAATGAGCGGCTCGGCTACGACGAGCAGAAGACCGATGAGTTTGTGCTGCGCTTTGATCAGGAAAAACTGGCGCTGGGAGGCACTAACCAGTTTGAGGTGGTCAACGCCCTGCAGGATATCTCTAAACCTACGGGACCATCACTTTCTCTGGCGCTCGACCACCAAAACTACGGGGTGGTGGTGCGGGAAAGGGAGGCGGACCGCTTCTCCCGGTATGACCTCGAGGAAAGTTCGCTCATCGGCGGGGAGGAAAAGGTCTTTAAGGTGGGCAACTTCGGCAGCCTGAGCAGAGAGACCACCACCAATGCCCTGCACAAGGAAGACCGGCAGTATATACGGATAGTATCCTTTGACTATATGGGTTCTTCCAAGTTCGGCGACGAGTACCTTGAGACGGTGCTGGAGGAGATGAAGTTGGCAATGCCCATCGGCTATACGGCGGAAAAGCAGTCCTACTATTGGGGCTTTGACCAGGCCAAGCGACAGTACAGCCTGCTGTTGTTGCTGATCGTGGGCACTTACTTCGTATGCGCCGTGCTGTTCGAAAACCTCAGACAGCCATTCTATATCATCGCCATTATCCCGGTCTCCTTCATCGGACTGTTCCTGATCTTTTCGCTGTTTGACTTTTATTTTGACCAGGGGGGATATGCGGCCTTTGTGATGCTGGGTGGGCTGGCGGTCAATGCAGCGATCTTTATTATCAATGACCTGAACAACCGCCCAACCGGCGACTATAACCGAAACGTCATCAAATCCGTGGCGGGGAAAGCCGTGCCTATCATGCTGACTGTCCTTTCCACCTGTTTCGGGCTGATCCCTTTCGTGATGGAAGGCCAGAGCGAAATCTTCTGGTTTTCCCTTGCCATAGGCACCATCGGGGGCCTAGTATTCAGTATGGTAGGCGTATTTCTGGCCCTACCGGTGTTTTTGTGGAGGAAATGATATCTCCAAAATGGGCCAGAGTTTCGGGTTACAGGTGGGCTGCTATAAATCCCAGTTCTCGCCCCGAAAACAACCTCACAGCCAGCCCCTAACATCACCCCAACAAAAGTCGGGAAGATTACTTTGGCTGCGCTATTCTACTTGTAGATCAGACCGTTGATACCCATTGCTTTGTTCTAGAAACCCGAATAAATTGGGAAAGGATTTCATAAAAAGTTTTCTTATCTCTTTAAAAAACAGGTAAATTAGAGAGGAAAGTTTTTACCCCCACGCAACCCTTCATGCCTTTCCATTGTATAGCCTCATGCAATCCCGGATTAAGTGGAACAAAAACCAACTTCCCTAGTACTGAACGGTATTCTGAAGAACGACAGAAAATGCCAAGAGCTGCTGTATAAGCAGTTTTACAGCTATGGAATGAGCGTTTCCTTAAGGTATACCAACAACCGCGACGAAGCAGTAGAAGTGCTCAATGATGGATTTATGAAGGTTTTCGCCCATATCTCCCAATATGATGCCGACAAAGCCTTTACCTCTTGGTTCAGGAGGATATTGATCAACACGGCCATTAACCACCATAAAAAAAACCTGAAACATAACCATCTGGGGCTTGAAAAAATCACCGTGCCACCTGTGCATCAGCAAGGCGCTTTGGATGAACTGGGTTATCAGGAAATGATCCTGCTTATACAGGCACTTCCGCTTGCTTACCGGACTGTCTTTAATCTTTATGTCATCGAGGGCTATACCCATGAAGAGATTGCCATTATGCTTAATATTTCAGTAGGCAGTTCCAAGTCGAACTTGTCACGGGCAAGAGCCCATTTAAGAGGTAAGCTAACCCTGGACCAAAAGGAAGGAGCGACGAGGCATGAACGATAAGGAACTGGACGACATCTTTCGCAACAAATCTGAGAATCCAGAAATCCCCTTCAGGGAAGAGGATTGGGAGAAACTCAAAACCAAACTGGACAGTCCCCCACCCTCATCCGGGAAAAACGGATCGGGATACACAAGCAAAGGCTGGTGGATGGGGCTTTTTGTACTTGTCTTTCTCAGCGGCGCAGGATTGGGGTGGAAATATTGGGGAGAAGAGCGCATCGTTCAGGACATTACCCTCGAAAACAACCCCAAAAAACCACACAACGTCGGAGACAGAATGGATAAGATAAATCATCCCACAACTGTTGACAGCTTTAAAACAAAAGCTGTGGCACCAACTCCTGATTCTATGCCAAAAAAAGCAACCGTTTCCACCAGACGTAGGGAAAACCAGCATAGCAAGGAAGCGTCCATGAACTCTAAGGGAGATGCTGCCGACCAGCCCAATAGTGGGAACAACAATTCTGAACGAATGGAGCGTTTCAATATAGTGCCGATTGAACCTAATCAGCAAAATCAACAAATTTTGTCGATGGATATGATGAGCAAAGAACAAGCACCCGGAATCCTTAAGAGTATACATAAAGGCAAGAACAGGGAAGTGCCCATTTCAGAACCTAAAGCAAGCAAAGACAAGATAAAAGGTTCCCGCTTCTTTACCACTTTGACGCTTGCTCCTGATGTATCCGCCTTGAAGATCAAAGACATTCAGGGATTGGGTAACAGTGTGGGATTAAATCTGGAGTATTTCTTCCACTCTAAGATCAGCATGAATGCCGGAGTCCTGTACGTTTTTAAAACATACCAGGCAGGAGCGGGTTATTCTACCGGCTACGTGCCAGCGCCAAGCCATATTACGGGGGATTGCTGGGTACTGGATCTACCTTTGAACATACGCTACTATGCCTTCAATCAAAGGTTAAGCAGGTGGTACATGACCGCTGGTTTGTCCTCCTATCTTATGCTAAAGGAAAAGTATGAACTGGACTATAAATCTTACAACTATGGTGGAAAAACCTATAACAACCTTCTTGAAGTAAAAAACAAAAACAGGCACTACCTGAATATTGTCAATCTAGGGATTGGCTATGAAAGGGTTTTAGGCAATAAAGTATCGCTACAGGTCGAGCCGTACCTGAAACTCCCGCTCAACGGAATCGGGGAAGGAAACATTATTCTGAAAAGTGCCGGTGCATTTGTAGGATTAAAGTACGGCTGGTAAGTTAAATCACTTCTCTGCTACTTGAAAAAGAATCATTTACCACATTTAAACCACAACACCATGAAAAATCAACTGAACTACTGGATGGTCTGCACCTTACTGGCAATGACCATGACATTTACCGCCTGTAAAGACGATGAGGATCCACCTCAGGAAATAAAAACGACTTATGCTCTGGGCCCGATTTCCGACCCCGCCATCAGCGGAAAAGCCACCTTTACCAAGATCAATGCCTCTTCCACCTTGGTCACCATAGAACTGACCGGTACTACCGCCGGCAATTCCCACCCCTCGCACATCCACCTCAACTCAGCCAGCGAGGGAGGCCCGATTGCCGTTAGTTTTACTCCTATTGATGGGGCCACGGGAAGGAGTGAGACCACCATCACCGAATTGGACAATGGAACAGCAATTACCTACGAGGGTCTGTTGGCATTTGACGGCTATATCAACGTACACCTGAGTCCGACAGCCATGTCTACTTTAATTGCGCAGGGCAATATCGGTAGCAATAGCCCACAGTAAACTTTATTTTTTTTAGCGTATAGGGGTCTTTTTCTGGGAGGACAACGGAAGCCATATTCCCTGTCCTCCCTAGAAGAAGGAGAGCCTCGCTTTGCCTTTTTTATCAGTAAAAACAAGCACACATTTTAACGGTAAAAACATGAACACATTAAAATACATAGCCCTTGGGCTGGCCTTGTCTTCCATATTGGCCTGCAACAGTGAAAATGAAGAAGACTTGACGCCCGATGATGATATCTGTATAGAGAACACCGCTACCTTATCCGGTGCTATATCCACTATCATCAATACCAACTGTGCGGTTCCCGGATGTCATGTATCAGGCACCGGAAGGGCCAACTTCACCGTCAAGGAAAACATCATCCAAAATGCTTCGCAGATACGAACCTTTACGCAGAACGGTATTATGCCACCTCCATCCTCGGGAAGATCGCTGACGGCCCAACAAAAGCAGGATATCTTTTGCTGGGTGGAAAATGGAGCACAAGACAATTGATCATTTCATAGAAGGAAACCGACGGGAACAGACAAACAGGTTTGAGATATCGCTTATTTACTTAAAAATCTTTCGCCATGAAAACGCTGATAGGTACCCTATTGATCTTCGGCTGGAGCATTGCTACTCTTGCCCAATCCTACCAATCCATTGAGAGTGAGGTCACTTTCTTTTCCAGCGCTCCCATGGAGGACATTAAAGCAACCAACAAAAAGGCAAGCAGCCTATTCGATGCTACTACAGGTTCTATCGCTTTTGTGGTTCCTATGGAAGGTTTTCAGTTTAGAAAATCCTTGATGCAGCAGCACTTCAATGAAAACTACCTGGAATCGGACAAATATCCCAATGCCACTTTCGAAGGGAAAGTGACAGGCTATGGTTTAAGCAAAAATGGCCCTCAAGAAGCAGTGGCGGAGGGCACCATGACCATCCACGGCGTAGCACGCAAGGTAAAAATTAAAGGACAACTCATCCAGAACTCTGGTGGATTGAAAATCCACACCAAGTTCCCCGTTAAGGTGGCGGATTATGACATCGATATTCCCAAGGTGGTGTTTTACAATATTGCCGAAGTAGTGGAAGTCACGGCCGTATTTATTTATAAAGAAAAATAGATGTACTCAAAACCCGCAATCTGATGAAGCATTTGATAAGCACTTTGTTTTGTATTATGGCTGTGACGCTTTGTGCCTGGGGACAGGACGACCTGCTCAAGCAGCTTGAGCAGAATAACACTGCTGAGGGCACAACAGTTACAGGAACATTTAAGGGAACGCGTCTGATCAACGGCCATTCGATAGAGACAAGGGAAAAAGGAAACTTTGACTTTATCATCTCCCATCGATTTGGCCGGTTGAATTCCGGTGCCTATTCCTTGTTTGGCCTCGATGATTCCAATATTCGGTTGGGTTTGGATTATGCAGTGACGGATCGGCTGACTTTGGGACTCGGAAGAAATTCCCTATCAAAAGTCTATGACGGTTTCCTAAAATATAAATTGCTAGAGCAACAAGACGGCCCACGCGCCATTCCTTTCTCTTTCGTCTGGTTTTCCAATATGTCTATTACCACCTTCAGGAGGCCGGAGCTCCCCCTGAATTTCCAAAGGAAACTGGGCTTTACCCACCAGTTGCTGATTGCCCGCAAATTCAGCGAAAACCTGTCCCTGCAGCTCAACCCCAGCATTGTGCACCGCAATATGGTACCGCTTCGGACGGATGACAATGACCTTTATGCTTTGGGTATAGGCGGTAGATACAAGATCACCCCCAGGACCTCCCTGAACGTGGAATACTTCTACCGTTTGGGAGAACAAACTCGAGACACGTACAACGCTTTAGCCATAGGCTTTGATATTGAGACGGGCGGCCATGTCTTCCAGCTTCACCTGACCAATGCACAGGCAATGACCGAAACAGGCTTTATTCCCTCCACCAGCGGAGACTTTTTCGGCGGCGATATCCATTTTGGTTTCAATATTTCCCGGTCCTTTCAGATCGGGGAATAATAAATCGAGCATGAATAACCATATAAAGGCAGCACTACAAATTCACCAAGCCACGACGGACACGATGAGTGACTTGGCACCCTTCTGACCAGCAAATGCAATGGTACTAGGCGATTTACGGAACGATCGCTCACTAATTTGTATCCTGCTGTCTAAAATCTGTTACAGACTTGGCCTCTCATTATGCATTAACCCAACAATTACCTATTTTTAAAACTTCAAACCCCTAGCCCATGAACAGATCCTTTTTCGTCTTCTTCAGTCTTTTGATTGGCCTCTCATGCCAATCGCCGAAGGAACAAACCTCCTCTGCTACTGAGCAAACCATTCCCGGCCAATATGGAGAGCTTACTGATGACTCAGGTACCGTTTCTGTGGAAGAAATGTTCGAGCAGTTGGAGAAAAGTGATAATTTCGAGGGAAAAGTTACCGCAACCATACAAGAAGTCTGCACCAACAAAGGCTGTTGGCTGACCGTAGCCTTGCCAGACGGAAATCTCATGAGGGTCACTTTCAAAGATTACGGATTTTTTGTTCCCACGACTTCACAAGGATACCCGCTTATTCTGGAAGGGGTGGCACAAAAGTCAATTGCGAATGTAGAGACCTTAAGGCATTATGCCGAGGATGCGGGAAAACCTCAAGAAGAAATCGAAGCCATCACCCAGCCCAAGGAGGAATTCACCTTTGAGGCAGTCGGCGTGTTGATTAAAGAAAAAGTTTAATGATAAAAAAAGACCTTGCTTCAGCCCGCCCGGTACGCTTTTCCCAAGTGACCATGACCGAACTGATGATTCCCGCCTACGCCAACTTTGGAGGAAAAATCCATGGCGGCATCTTGCTGTCCCTAATGGACAAAGTCGCTTATGCTGCTGCGAGCAAGCACAGCGGCGCCTATTGTGTGACAGTTTCGGTTGATACCGTTGACTTCTTACAGCCCGTAGAGGTTGGCGAACTGGTATCCCTGAAAGCTTCGGTCAACTATGTGGGCAACAGTTCTATGGTCATCGGCATCAAGGTCATTTCAGAAAATGTAAAGACCAGTACCGTTAATCATACCAACACCTGTTATTTCACGATGGTGGCCAAAGGTGAGGATGACAAGCCGACCCTGGTCCCGCCCCTGATACTGGAAAAGCCCATAGAAGTCAGGCGTTTTGTGGAAGCCATCTACCGAAAGAAATTCAAACAAAACTACCAGGCCAACCTGCGGGAAATCAAGAAAGATTGGGAAAACCAGGATATTCACTCCATTTTAGAAAAGGAACGGTGCGTTGATCAGTCTAAGACCTTCAAATAAGTTCTTAATTTCGAACTGAATTTTTCCAATCCGTCACACAATCTAGAGGGAAATCAGAAATTGACCGTATACATCAACACCGGCAGAAGAGACAGCTGCTTAAGCTGTTCTACCTTGTCCGTGGTCTCGTTGTAGTAGGGAGCAATATTCGCGGCATTGTTGGTCAGGTTTTGAATGTCGAGCTTGAGCTCCTGGCTGGTCTTACTTCGGTCAATCCTGTAGGCGAGGGCGAGGTTGATAAAGAATACATCATCGCCTCTGCCTGAAAATGCCCTGTCCTCGTGCCATATAGTTTTATCTCTCGCAACAGACTCCTCCCTATTGATTGGGGTAAACCTTCTGGCTCCCAAAAGCGAAACTTTAGAGTTAATCCCAAAAACCTTTTTCTTTTCACTATTGGTTTTGAGTTTAAACTCTTTTCCAAACAGGAAGTTGCCCGCATAATTGCCGTTAAACATGGTGTTTCGCTCCACACCGTCCAGAGCCTTGTATTTCGAATCGTAGAAGGAAGTTGTGGCCAGGAAGTAATAGCTGTCGGTAAAATAACGCTCCAGGGTCAATTCCAATCCCAGGTTCCGACCAGTTCCTTTATTGACCAGCATCCTGTCCGAAAACCAATCTGATTGATTGATCAGTGAATAAGAGCTGCCCTCTATGTTTTCTACAGGAATGTTGTACAGTCGCTGGTAGTATGCTTCCGCCTTAAAGAACAGGTTAGCCCCCAGTTGGTTTTCATACCCTGCTATATAATGGGCGGCTTTGGAAAAACCCATGTTTTTGTTCGGTGTAGCATCTGCCCCACTGCCGTCGGGTATAATGCTGAAGTAGTTGGTAAGAGATTCCATTTTGCCGTGAACACCAAACCCTGCTGTAAATGCCTGCCTGTGGTGGAACTCCCACCTCAGACTTGCCCGTGGTTCTACGTACAGGTCATTATTGAGGGTGGTCCCATGGACATGCACGCCACTGACAAATGACACCTTTTCCAAGGGCCGATATTTCCAGCTTATAAAACCCTGATAGTACCCCGCATCCCCCTTAGTGCCTTGATCGGTGACAAACCGCTCTGTCTCCTTATCAAAGTATTTGTTGTGAAAATTAAAATAATGGTGGGTATAAACGACACCTGCCTGTGCATTGTGCCGGGCATTAAACTTATGGTTCAGCGTGGTAGCGCCCTTTATCGAATTTTTATTGAGTTTGGTGTCAAAAAGCTCTTCCAGCACATCTTGCTCATTGGGTTCGTACCCTTTAAATCCGCTGCCGTTTTGCGACAGAGAGACGCTGTTTTGGAGGAATGTTTTGGATCCCAAAGGCCAGTATTGGGTGATGCCGAGCACGCCCATATTGGCTTTATAATCTCCCTTTTCAACCAGTTCATCCGCAAATTCTTCTTCCACAATACTGCTCTTACCCCCCAGGCCGAACAGCGAAAATGTGCCAAAAGATTTTGTCGGCAGATGTGCTTTAAAGGAGATATCCTGGTATTTGGGTATGCCCCCGAAGTTGACTAGACCCAGATCATTCAACAAGGTCAGGGTGGAGTACCTATAGTTCAGCAGATAAGAGGATCCTCCGCCTCTCTTAAACGGCCCCTCAAGAGTAGCTTCTGTGCCCAGAATTCCTACGGAAGCGCTATACTCCCTTTGTTCGTTGTTCCCCTTTCTGAGCCGCATGTCGAATACGCCTGATAGCGCATTTCCGAATTCAGGGGCAAAGGCGCCGGTATAGAATTCAGAATTGGCCAGCATGATGCTGTTGAGCGCATTGATGGGCCCACCCGTCGCTCCTTCATCGGAAAAATGATTAGGGTTGGGAATATCGATTCCTTCAAGCCGCCACTGTATACCCTTCGGGGAATTTCCCCTTACAATGATAGCATTGTCACCCGACGCATCGCTAGTTACCCCGGCATAGCCCGAAACCATTCTGGCGGGGTCGTTAAAAGATCCTGCATATCTTTTGGTTTCCTCTACGGTAAATCCACGCGCACTTATTAGCGCCATTTCATTCGCTATCTGCGATTTATTCTGATCCGCACTGATTACAACCTCATCCATATTGATAAGAGATTCCTGTACCTCTACCTCAAGAATTGTCTCTTTGCCGGATGTGATAAGAAGGTTGGAAAGCAATTTATCTTCGTAGCCTATATAGCTTATTTTGAGGGTAACTCTGCCAACAGCGACGTTTTCTATGCGGAACTCTCCCTGTTCGTTGGTGCTACTCCCCTGGAATATTCCAGAGCCCACTATGACCACATTTACCCCCGGTAGCGGAATGCGGGAGTCCTGGTCTGTCACCCTACCTCTCACCGTCTGGGTGAGGCTTTGCGCCCGTAGCATAAATGAAAGCAACATCAGGCTTAGGAAAAAGCAATAGGTCAAAACTCTTGAAGATCGAACCATAATTTTGTTGTTGACGGATAAAAAGCAAAAGATAGTTTTCATAGCTTAACTCGCTACTTAATGTGGAGACAACCAATGGGATGTTTACCCCTATTCCCAGCGGAGATTTTTTTATGCGATGAAAAGGATAAAAAAAATAAAGCCTTCACCAAGGAGTTAAAAGGAAGAGGTTTTATGACAAAAAAACTGGTGTATACGGAGCTTTTCTTCTCCCATCATGTCCATTAAAACTGCCAAGCCATGCTGGAGAAATAAAAATGACGGGAAAATCAGGCGGAGTCGCCCCTGAAGCCTATCCCTTAACGCAAGCACGACCTCATCAATCCCTATGTACTATCTCTAAAAAAGATTGTCTTATTGCAAAAAATGGGCTCTTGGAACCAGCATGTCATTTTCTTTTTTTGTCCCACCAAATATATCCTACAAAACCAACCAAACTAACGACACTGACCCAGATTAAGCCGTTGATCAGCCGATCATTGTTCTCGCCCAAGTAGGCGATCAATACCGTGAGAGGAAATATCCCCGTCATCGTGGCACCGATAAACCGCCAATATCCCATCCTAAGTATTCCTGCTACCAGACTAATGGCATCATTGGACAAAAATGGGGATAGCCGCGTGATAATGATGGCCCAAAAGCCGTAGTCTTCCAAAAACCCCTGCACTTTATCTTTCGACTTGGCACCCAAGAGTCGATCTATCAGCGGCGTACCAAAATATGCTCCGATGCTGTAACCTACAGAGGAAGCACAAAATATAGCCAGCAGTATAATCAAAGCACCCTTTACCGGGCCATAGGCAACTACAGAAACCACCATTAACAACGGCGTAGGGACGACCAACAAGAACATCTGGGCTATCATCGCCAAAATAATGATCAAGGGTCCCCACCAGCTGAATTGCTCCACCCATTCGGAAATACGCTGCTCTTCACCGCTTGAAAGAGCCTCCCAAGCATCTTTAAAGAATTGGCTGACAGCAGGAACAAAAAAATACAGAGAGATTAACGTGCCTACCAAAAGTATTGACAAATAGAGGGGCAATCTGGATTGTGTTTCTTTTTTCGCTTGAGCCATATAGTACGTTGTAACAGGAATTATCACAGACAAAGGTTTGCGTTTACTAGGTATCCTTATCAACAAATGATTAAATTCCCTGACCCATCGATTGCAAATAAAAGACCAAATTAATCCGCTGAATTCTAAAAAATGAAATACTGTCTCGCACTTGACCTGAAAGATGATCCGGAATCAATTAATTCCTACAAAAAGTATCATCAACAAGAATACTTCCGCCCAGAAATCACACACAGCATACGGGAAGCGGGAATCCTCAATATGGAAATTTTTCTGACGGGTAACCGTCTACTCATGATCATGGAAGTAGACGAGGGTTTTGATTTTAAGAAAAAAGAAAAAATGGATGCTGAAAATCCCCAAGTGCAGGATTGGGAGAATTTTGTTTCGCAATTCCAACAGCCTCTTCCTTGGGCAAAGGAAGGAGAGAAATGGGTTTTGATGGAAAAGATATACCAGTTAGGCGGTGAGTAGAGCCCTGTCTACTGCCGGCGATCAACAGTGCACTGGGACCTGGTTTGTACCTCTAGAGGTATTTCGTTCTACTATACCTAAAAGCAAAAAAGCAACAGCCCAGCTGTTGCTTTTTTGCTTTTAGGAAATTAAATTCGATTACATGTTCTTCACTTCCGTTACCAAACCGTTCAGCACTTTCTTGGCATCGCCAAATAGCATTCTGGTTTTTGGTTCAAAGAACAAGGGGTTTTCGATTCCCGCATAACCCGAGCTCATACCTCGCTTGATCACGATGACATTGGCAGCTTTATTTACCTCCAATATCGGCATCCCATAGATAGGGCTCGAAGGATCATCATTGGCAGCAGGGTTTACCACATCATTGGCTCCGATCACCATGACGACATCCGTGGTGGAAAACTTCTCGTTGATGTCATCCATCTCTATTAATTTATCATAAGGCACATCTGATTCTGCCAACAGCACGTTCATGTGTCCGGGCATACGTCCTGCTACTGGATGAATTCCATAAAGTAACTCTACGCCTTTTTCTTCCAACACCTTTTCAAGATCATGCACCGCATGCTGGGCTTGAGCCACGGCCAAACCATAGCCGGGGACTACTACCACGCGTTGGGCATAATTCAACAATATTGCGGTGTCGTAAAGGTTAATCTCTTTGGCGACCTGTTCTTCTCCTGAGCCCGTTGCCACTGTGCCAGACGCAGATCCAAAGGACGTAAAGAGGATATTGGCCACAGAACGGTTCATCGCTTTGGCCATCAACAAGGTCAGGATAATACCAGCAGAACCTACCAATACACCACCCATAAACATGACCATATTGTCATACAAAAGCCCGGTAGTCGCAGCGGTAACCCCTGTCAAAGCATTCAACAAGGAAATTACTACCGGCATATCCGCACCGCCAATGGGATACACAAAAAGCAACCCATAGATCAATGAAATCACCAGAACCGCATAGATCAATGGTGAGTTAGGCACCCCAGCATAAAGAATGTACGCTGAAAGTGCTATAGCGATACCAAATACGATGAAAGCAATGGCCTTATTGACTTGGATATCTTTTATCTTACCCTGAAGCTTGCCCATGGCGATCAAACTTCCGGTGAAAGAAACCGAACCGAGGATCAAGCTAACCATCAATACTATACCCTGACCGACAGCGCTTGTCGGCAAAGTACCGTATTCAACCAATCCTATCAAGGCGGCAGCGGCGCCCCCCATACCGTTAAAGAAGGAAACCAACTCCGGCATCGCGGTCATCTTTACGGTCTTTGAGAAATAGAGACCTCCTACGGTACCCACGACCATTGCAATTAAAATCAATAATATGTTATTGAGGCCGGGGGTCAGCATGGAGGCCACAATAGCCAATATCATACCCGACAATGCGATCCCATTTCCTTTACGTGCAGTATCGGGATGACTTAACATTCTCATTCCGACAATAAACAAAACTACCGCAACCAAATAGCTTAATGAAATAATAGACTCTATCATGTTGTTATTTTTTAGCGGGTTTCTTTTTGAACATCTCCAACATTCTGTTGGTCACAGCAAATCCACCCACGACATTGAGTGTAGCCAGGACCACAGCGATAAAGCCCAGGACCAAGCCAATATAATTGTCGGAGGAAGTATTGCCCAAAACGATAATCGAACCGACAATCACCACACCCGAGAGCGCGTTGGATCCAGACATGAGGGGCGTATGCAGTACCGTGGGCACCTTAGAAATCACCTCTACCCCTACGAATACCGCAAGGATAAAAATGTAAATCTGTTGTTGGTTATCTATTAAATATGCTAGAATATCTTCCATAACTATTGGGTTAACAAGGGTTTAAAAACAATGGCTCCTTGATGGGTAATACAGGTTCCTTTAATGATTTCATCCTCAAAGTTGAGGTTGAGTTGGTCATTGTTGAGCAAAAGCTTCAAGAAGTTCTGCAGGTTTTTGCTGTACATTCTGGTAGCATCCTCCGGCATCGTAGCAGGCAGGGCTGAACTTCCTATGATGGTCACGCCTTCTATCCGAACGGTCTCGTTATCAACCGTTCCTTCACAGTTACCACCGTTTACAGAAGCGAGATCGACTACCACGGCGCCTGGCTTCATTTGCTTGAGCATGGCGTTGGTCACCAATACAGGAGCCTTTCTCCCTGGTATCAAAGCTGTCGTAATGACCACATCAGATTTCACTATGGATTTCTCCAGCATTTCCGATTGCTTTTGCTTGTATTCCTCCGACTGCTCTACGGCATATCCTCCGGCAGCCTTGTCCTCTACTGCTCCTGGAACTTCGACGAATTTTCCACCGAGACTCTGCACCTGTTCTTTCACGGAAACCCGCGTATCAAAGGCCTCTACTACAGCTCCCAGTCTTCGGGCCGTGGCTATGGCTTGCAACCCAGCCACACCCGCTCCTATCACCAATACTTTGGCCGGCGGCACTGTACCTGCCGCAGTCATCAGCATGGGGAAAAAACGGGGAAGATTGGCCGCAGCAAGAAGCACCGCTTTGTATCCAGACACGGTGCTCATACTCGACAGTACATCCATGCTTTGCGCTCGGGATATCCTTGGGATGGAGTCCATGCTGAACAAGGTGATCCCTTGCTTGGACATCTCAGCCATCAGCTCCCGGGCGACCAAAGGCTGGTATATCCCGACGAGGATTTTTCCGGATGCCAACGTCTTCCATTCAGTTTCTTCCATCGGAGAAATCTGAAAAATCATCTCAGCTTGTGTAAAAACTGAAGTCCGTGTCGCAATCTCTGCTCCTGCTTCCTGGAACAATCCGTCTGATAAAAAAGCCGAATTGCCTGCCCCTGATTCAACGAGAACCTTGTTCCCAGCAGCAACCAGTGCCTTGACCGCATCTGGATGAAGCGAAACTCGTGTTTCTGGCGAGGGTTCTTTAAGTACACCTAAAACCATAATGGGTAGTTTATTGTCATTGTTGATAAATTGAAAATATATTCTCTATAAAATAAGCGGTGGATCCTTCAGAAGATCCGTTTTTTCACTCAGGCTATTCAATGGCAATGAGCAATGCAAAAAAAGGTAATTTTTGTTGAATTTTCACTTAAAATCGTACGGATTACCCGCAATATTTGTAAAAACCAATCCAAATCTGGTACATTTCATTAAAATACTCCTGAAATTACATAATCAAGTAAATATGGACAAAAATATTGACGCCCGCAATCGGCCTACGATGTCTTCTAAAACCACATCGCCACCAAAGGGACAAAAATAAGCGACAGCGCAACCGTCAACAGCACCAGAAGACCTGATTCTGCTTCTTTAGATTCTAAAAAACTAGCATAAACCGTCACACTGGCAGCCACCGGAAAAAAGGGTATTAATGCCAGCATCTGCCTGTCTTCCTTCTCCAGTTGATCCAAGAGCCAAAACTCCAAAAGCAACAACAAGCCCGTTATGACAGCAGCACTGACCATTCGTATAGAAAGGATCTTTGTAAAATACTTTTTGTCCAATTCTTTAAAACCAACATTTAAGACATTCATTCCGACCATCATCATCCCACCGGCAGATACTACTACGCTGAACACGTCCACCACGGGAGTGGCCGCGTCAGGCACTTCCACCTGAAAAAACTTTAAGGCTAACGCGAACAGGAAAACGTATAGAAAAGGAATTTTGAAGATTTTAGCAACAGCGTCCCGGGTTGAATATTTGGACTTGGCCACCTGATAATATCCAATGGTATTGCCGTACAAGGCCGTCCCGACATAAATGCAGATCAACGTAGTAACACCTTCTTCCCCAAACAAAGCCGTAACGATGGGAATCCCGAAAAAAGCAACATTGAAAAAGGAAAACGAACTCTCTAACAGGAAGGGATGATCTGCATTGGGTATCTTCTTGTAAGCCAGCCTCGCGGGTCCTATCATAGCGGCTGCAAGGAGGAAAGAGATGATGGGCAGAATGGCCAACTTTACCGCATCCGCCTCCAAGACGTGGTTTATGACCAGCACAGGCATAAATCCAAAAATCATCGGCTTGGTAATCCAAGATTTGGGCATCCACCCTTTTTTATTTACCCAATACCCCAAGGGGATAAACAGCAAATAAGGGAAAAGGCTCTTGTATAAATCAAGAAATACGTCCATTCTCTAATTTGGATAGAATGCTTTCACACAAAATGGCGGCAGTCCTGACATTGAACCAAACGGCGTTGACATCCAGCATGATCCCATTCACGAGATGTCCCAAGGCATAGATACCTTCTCCTCCCTTCGGGGAAATAGTTTGCATGGTAAGTCCGTCAATCAATGCTCCTCCAACAGGATAACTGGTCAAATAACCTTTCTTCAAGAGGTTATCCACCAGCTCACAGTCCATCTTTTCCAATTGAGAAGAACTGCCAGTCGCGTTGATTAATTTATCCAACTGATGTTCTTCTGAGTCCTCCAATGTCAAAGTAAAACTTCGATTTATGTTGTTGAATTCAACCCCCTTCAAGCCTGGATAGACCTTCAACTTCTTTTCCTCAAACAAAGCCTGCAATCGATAGGCATTGTATAGCGGCATGGCATGTCTGTTTGCCATCCAATTGGAGCCCAGCCATTTTTTGAAAAATTGCTTCTCCTCTATGTCCAGCATGCGCCAAATAGTACCTGCTTCGTATCTTAAGGAATAGACAAGGGTCAATAAATCGTCCCCACCCCGTTCAGCTTTGGATATATCCGCCTCCAAAAGCTCATCCGCAGGCTTTTTTTCCCGATCTTGGGCTTTCCAATCCACTCCCTTTTTAAAATAGGCCGCCACTTCCTGCTGAAACAGCCTGAAAATTTCTTTCACCTTTACCTTTTGCCATTTTTCCCTTTTGCCTTTGTGGATGTTAGCGATCGTAAGAATTTGCCTTTGGTAATCCTTATTTTTCTGAGGCTGTACCTTCGGGAGCATGCCATCGGGGGAGAAAAGACTGATACTTCCTCCGTGGCCGTTGTCCACCAGGGTCATCACGGCATCTATGGCACTTAGACTGGTTCCAAGAATCCCCACGTGATCTTCTGCATCGACTCTATGGATAATCCTATGGGAGGGCCATGGGAAATCAATATATTCCGGATAGTGCAGCAACTCTTTATAGTTGTTGGGCTTGGGCGTACCCACAGCCAGAACAATAAAATCCGCGGAGAGCACTGTCCCGTCTTGGCAAATCACTTCATATCTATCCGAGACCCTTTGTATATCTATGGCCTCGGCGTGAATGACTTGGAGAGGAATGGACAATTCCTCCGCCTTTTTGCGGTAGTACGTGGCATTGCTGGACACGTAATCACCATAAAGTTGACGGGTAGTGTAAGTGTGTTCAGTCTTCCCCTGTCCCTTTACATCTTCTCGATCTTTTCCGCCCTGCTGTTTTATCCATTCTACAAAATGTTCTGGCTCATGGACATGAATGCCCATTAGCTCCGCCTGTGTATTCAACAGGTGCCCGGGCTGTTCAGTACCAAATGCCAATCCGTAGCCCAACTGTTCATCTTTCTCAACTATGGTGATTTGTGTTTCTTTGGAGTGTTCCGAAGCGGCGATTTGTAGCAACAATTCAATAAAAACAGCTGTTCCACATGCGCCACCTCCAATGATGGTGATGTTTTTCATTCGGGAATTTTCTGGGATAACGAGGTAAAATACCTACAATAGACGTAGGACCTTCTATGCATTTATTTTCATTAGGGACCTTTTCACCCTGTCGTACAACCGCCCCATTGATAAAGGCAGTTTTTTTTATAACAAGCGAGCCCCTTGTTTGGAAGGCATAGGTTATTCGATTTTTATTCCTTTTTTCTTCTCAATTAACACGGTTCCAGATCGCATAACGGTGTTTTTCACGAGATTAATGGCAACCCCAGTAATCACAGAATAGGCCAGGAACTTCAGCAGATTGACATTTTCATCGGAGTGTTGATCAGGAGGATCTTGCTGGTATATTTTTTCGTACACCATGTCCAACCCCTTTTTTACCACTATTCCGGCTGCTACGGCACTCAAGGATATAACGGTACTCTGTAAAAATTTTTCGGTTTTAGAATCTGATGATTTCATAAGATTTGGTTTTAGATTCACTTCTACTCTAAAAAAAGCAAAAACTCAACCAGTAATTCTGGTTGAGCCACAAAGCCACAAATGTATTTCGTAAAAAAGGCGCAGGGACACGATGAGAAAACCCGAGGGCCTTTGTGACCTACCGTTATTTAAATCTCTCTTGATGTTTTGGCATCCGCACCGGACTTGACCATTTCTTTAATGGCAGCATCATAATCCTGAGGAGAAAGATTTACCGCCTTGGTAGCGTCTGTCAATACAGTGGCCTCAAAGCCTTCTTTGATGGCATCCAAAACTGTGAATTTCACGCAATAATCAGTTGCCAAACCGGTCACCACCACCTCTTCAATGCCATTTTCCTTCAGATACTGGCTCAAACCGGTATTTTCCCTTCGGTCATTGTCGAAAAAACCACTGTAACTATCCACATAAGGATTGGTGCCTTTTTGGATAATTCGTTTCCATTTTGTTTGATCAAGGTCTTGATGGAAATCAGCACCGGGGGAACCCTGCACGCAATGTACTGGCCAGAGCACCTGATCGACATTTCCAAGTTGTACAAAATCGCCGGGATTCTTTCCCTGATGATTGGCCGCAAAACTGCCGTGGCCGGAAGGGTGCCAATCCTGGGTAGCAACAATAAAATCAAACTTCTTCTGCAACTCATTGATCACCGGAATGATCTGGTCGCCTTCCTTTACCGCTAGTGCTCCGCCAGGAAGAAAATCATTTTGCACGTCTATTATAAGTAAGGCTTTCATGATTAAGGGTTTGGGTTAAGGATTACTGATAAAAGAGTTATAGACTGGAAAACCGAATAACGGAAGGATATTTCTGTATTTAAGTGCTGTTTTATGCATGGCATTTCTGGGTCTTACGGGTAAATACTCAAATCTGCTCCACAATCAGAGCAGCAATGCTTTCCACCTGCATAAATGGATCCATGCTTACACTACTGTTTGGATGGGAATTGGTGGAGACCAATTTTTCAATTACCCCGGAGTTTTTGATCTTATCTAAGGCGTTATTGTTGAAAAGACCATGGGTGGTGATGGCATAAATATTTTTTGCACCCGCCTCTTTATAAGCTTTTGCGGCATTGATCAATGAACCTCCGGTACGGATCATGTCATCATAGATCACTACGTCTTTTCCTTCCACATCTGCACTAATGGAAGTGATCTCCGTCTTCTCCCCACTGATCCTTCGTTTGAATACAAAGGCAGCATTCACCCCCATCTCGTTGGCTAGCCATTCCACCCATTTAGCCCGCCCCGCATCCGTGCAAGCCATTACAAATCCCTCATCGGCAAGTTCTCTGGCTACCTTGATCACCAACGACTGGCAATAAACATGCTTGATTAACGTCTGCCCTTCAAAATAATGAGGGATGCCGTCAGAATGGAGGTCAAAGAAGACAAAGTAATTTCCCAAGCTGGTTTGGGGCAGGGAAGAAAAGATCACCGCACGAGATTTCGCCGTAACGACTTCCCCTGGTATCTTAGCCCTTTCCATGGTAGAATAACCAAAATAAGGAAATATGATATGGATGGACCTCGCGCCGTATTTTATCAGAGCGTAGGCCAAATCATACAACTCCAACGTATCAGAATCGGTAGTCGTCCCTCCTATTAAAGCCACATCCCGTCCGTTTACCGGACTCAGGATACGCTGGTACCTTTCTCCGTCGGGAAACATCCTCACTTCTATTTCCCCTTTTTCAAAATCGCCTAATTTCAGGATTTCTTCCTTAAGATAGCAATAACTTACGCTACTGAATATGACTGTTTTACTCAATGTCCTGCGATTTAGCTTTTAACACCAATTGGGTTCTCAACTCGTATAATGACTCCTCAAGTCCTACCGGATAAATATGGGGATTGATTAAACGTTTATGCGTTTTATCGAAAAGTCCCAACCGGTCAAAGGTCCTTTGCCGAATATCCGCCAATTCGGGGGAATCATAGATCAAGCTTCCTTTTTTAAACACGGGCTTGAGCAGCACTTCAAAACTGGTATTCGCATTGATTTTTTTTCTTCTGGTCGGATCTGTCGGATCGATGATCAAAAAAGGTATTGAACCATCCTCCATGCCTTCCAGATAGATCATATCCCCCACAGCCTTCCCGTCGATGGTAAATCTCTTGACGTTATGAAAGCCGGGAATATTGATTTTGATGGACTGCTGGGATACCTTGATCTTGGGTTCCCATTCCCCTTCCTCGTTTTTCATGGCAGATAACTTGTAGACAGCTCCCAACGCAGGCTGGTCATAGGCAGTCACCAGTTTGGTACCTATGCCCCAAATGTCAATAGAGGCTTCCTGTAACTTTAAAGAGGTGAGAATATGTTCATCCAGGTCATTGCTGGCGATGATTTTAGCTTTTGGAAAGCCAGCCTCATCCAGCATCTTTCTGGCAGCATTGCTGAAATAGGCCAAATCGCCCGAGTCGATCCGCACGCCTCCCAGCTCTTTTCCTCTTTCCCGAAGTTCCTTCCCCACTTGTATGGCATTTTTCACGCCGTTCAGCGTATCGTAAGTATCCACCAGAAGAAAACAATTGTCGGGAAAAGATTCCGCGTAGGCCCGAAATGCCTCCAATTCCTGATCAAAGGACATGATCCAGCTGTGGGCATGGGTACCCGATACCGGTATTCCAAAAAGCTTCCCGGCCATAACATTACTGGTGGAAGAACAGCCTCCTATATAAGAAGCCCTGCTGGCCGCCATGGCCCCATCAATCCCCTGGGCCCTGCGCAGCCCAAACTCCATCACCGGATCCCCTTTAGCGGCAAGGGTAATCCGAGCTGCTTTGGTGGCCACCAGGGTTTGGAAATTGATCAGGTTAAGCAAGGGCGTTTCCAACAGCTGGCATTGGATCAAGGGACCGCTGACCCTCAACAAGGGCATATGTGGAAAAACCACCTCTCCCTCCTCGACTGCCTCAATATCACAACTAAATTCCATATCCCGCAAATAGGAGATAAAGTCTTCCTCAAACATCACCTCTCCCTTGGCATTCTTCACCTGTCTTAAATAATCAAGATCCTCCTTTTTAAAGGTGAAATTGTTACAATAATCAATGACATATTCCAGGCCCGCGGCGACGGTAAAACCATTTTGAAAAGGGTTCTTTCGGAAAAATAAGTTGAATATTGCCTCTTGTTCTGACTTCCCTGATTTCCAATAGGCATAAGCCATGGTGAGTTGGTAAAAATCCGTCAACAAGGTTAAAGAACCATGATACAATTCCTTCGTTATTTTCATTTAGATCTAATGTTTAAAATTACCCCTACTAACACCATCGCCATACCTAGATAAGTCAGCAAGTTAAAGCTTTCATTGAAAAAGATAAAGCCAAATCCCATAGCATATAGTATTCCAATATAATTTAGGCTGGCGATTTTGGCCAGTTGGGCGTTTTGATAGGCCATGGTCATATAATATTGCGCTGCCTGTGTAAATACCCCTACTCCAAGCAAGATCAACCAATCCCAACCCACGGGCTGAACCCAATTAAAAACACAATAAAGTGTGGCGATGGGTAGGGTAAGCAACGGAAAGTAAAATACGATCACCAAGGGATGTTCGCTAGTACTCAGCTTGCGGATGATGTTATAGGCAAGACCCGAAAAGAAGGCAGAGGCCAACCCAATCATCATAAAAGTCGGGGATATCCGTGGATCAAAACCTTCGATCACTAGAACTCCCGCAAAGGCTATGGCAAAATAGAGGTATTGCCTAGGTTTTAACTTTTGCTTAACCAACACTATTCCCAACAAGGCAGTAAAAATCGGCGAAAGGTACTGTAAGGTTACCGCACTGGCTAAAGGGATGTTTTGCAAGGTATAAAAGAAGAATATCAGTCCCAACGAACCGCTGATCCCCCTCATGATCAACAATCTCTTGTTGTTCCCCAATACAGGAACCCGGCTGCGCTTCAGCATCCAATAGGACGCAACCAAACTGAATAAAGATCGGAAGAAAACGATTTCAATGGCAGGAATATGGGGGAGGAATTTCACCAGTACCTGCATAATGGCAAAAAACGCCCCTGCGAGCAACATGTGCCTGACACTTCTTTGGCTCAACGTATGGGTTCTTTATTCATTGATAATATATTGGCTATCGTTACTATCAATGGCAAATGGCTGTGTTTGGTTCAAAAAAAGCCTTTTGCCTCTCTTTTTTGTAAAAGGACATCCTTTACCCGGCATATTTCCTATTTTTGTTAGTTACACCATCAAAAGCCATGTCCCATGAGGAACCCCTTCAGTCTCTTTTTTTCCCTTTTGATTGTCTCTGCTGGATGTCAATCCCCTGTTGAAAAACAGCAAACTGCTCCGGAGAAACCCAATATCATCTATATCATTGCCGATGACCTGGGCTATGGGGATGTCGGTTTCAACGGCCAGGAAAAATTCTCCACTCCAAACATCGACAAACTAGCAGAAAAGGGTCTGGTCTTTAACAACCACTATTCCGGCACCACCGTCTGCGCCCCTTCCCGAAGTGCCTTGATGACGGGACTGCATACCGGCCATACGCCTATCCGTGGCAATTATGAAATCCGGCCAGAAGGTCAGTATCCCTTGGCGGATTCGGTGGAGACACTTTTCGAGGTGATGAAAAAAGCCGGTTATACCACAGGCGCCTTTGGAAAATGGGGCTTGGGCTTTCCCGGCTCAGAAGGTGATCCCATGAATCAGGGCGTGGATGTGTTTTACGGTTACAACTGCCAACGTATCGGACATAATTATTACCCCTACCACCTCTGGAGCAATAGGGACTCGATTCCCTTGGAAGGAAATCAAGGCAAAGGCCAGGAACAATACGGGCCGGAACTCATCCATCAACAAACACTTCAATTTATCGACGACAACCAAGACAAGCATTTCTTCCTCTATGTACCCACGATAATTCCCCATGCAGAACTGGTGGTTCCTGAGGAGAGAATGGCCAGATACCGGGGAAAATTTGTAGAAGAAAAGCCTTATGCCGGGGTGGATGATGGACCTACCTACAAACTAGGGGGGTATATGACCCAAGAACATCCCCGGGCCGCATTTGCAGCCATGGTGGAACTGTTGGACGAGCAGGTGGGAGAAATCCTTCAAAAGCTTGAAGAATTGGGCCTCGCTGACCATACGCTGATTGTATTTACTTCCGACAACGGGCCACATCAAGAAGGTGGCGCCGATCCGGATTTCTTTGACAGCAACGGCTCTTTCAAAGGATATAAAAGGGATCTGTACGAAGGAGGCATCCATGTGCCCATGGTGGCCTATTGGCCGGGGACCATCCAGCCCGGCAAGACCGATCACATCTCCGCTTTCTGGGATGTGCTGCCCACCTTTGCTTCTATTGCAAATGAAAAAATAGGTGCTGCTGTAGACGGAATTTCTTTCCGCCCCACATTACTGGGAGAAGAGGGCCAACAGGAACATGATTACTTGTATTGGGAATTTGTAGAGCAGGGGGGTAAGCAGGCCGTGAGGAAAGGAAACTGGAAAGCGGTAAGACTTGGTGTGAAGGGAAACCCCAACGCTCCGATTGAACTGTATGATCTGCTCGGGGATCCATCGGAAGAGCACAACGTCGCCTCAGAATTCCCCGAAGTGGTGCAGGAAATGGCAGCCATTATGCAAGAAGCCCATGTGCCCAATCCGGTTTTTGCTTTGTTCTAAAACCATTTAATCATCCTGTTATAGGATGGAAGTTGGAAATTGGAATGTGGCTGATCTAGCTGTTTTTTTTAACCACAAAAGGCACCAAGTTTTACACAAAGTTCACAAGGGCTTTATTCTGTTCGTTGGCATGGTTTATTGTTCCGTCTCATTTGGGTACATTGTGCTTCCGTTACTGTTATAGGGTGGGAAGTTGGAAGCCCAAAGCTCTACTATTTGGCTAATTGTACTTTGTGGTTGATCTCTATTTTTTAACCACAAAGGGCACCAAGTTTACAGAGGTTATATTCTGTTTGATAGCAGGGTTTATTGTTCCGTCTCCTTTGAGTACTTTGTATGTTCTCCGCGCCCTTTGTGGTTTATCTTTTTTTTTTGAAAAAATTTAAAGACATACTAATCACTCAAATTGCCATTTATCACTCTTTTTATGCCCTGTTTAAGTAATATCACATTAAAGTTGATCAGCAAACCAAGTTTATAGTTGCCGAGCTTCATATACGTCAACGTCTGCGCTAAATGAACATCATTTAAGGTCTCTACACTTTTTATTTCAATCACCACTTTATTTTCTATCAACAAATCAATTCTATATCCGCATTCTAACTTTACATCTTCAAATACCAGAGGCATAGGCTTTTCTTTCTCAACAAATAAACCAGCTTGATGTATCTTGTAAAACAAGCATTCTTTATATGCGCTTTCTAATATGCCAGGGCCTAACGCCCGGTGGACGTCGATACCACAGCCTATTATCCTGTTTGCTATTTCGTTTTCTTTGAGCATCTCCGGATATTTTGTAATTGATCCTTCTATCGCATCATGTTATCTAATTTTAAACCACAAAGTACCAAGTTTTACACAAAGTTCACAAAAGGTCTAATCAGTCAAATGTTCTCGTTTATTATTTAGCAGTTTTCGAATCCTTCATGTCTTGCTGCCTCGTGGCCATCAATTGTCCAAAAGCTCCATCATCTGCCTCACCCCTTCACTGGCAGTAGCTTCGATTTTGATCAGGTTGTCCACCAGGCCTACTTCCGGTACTTTGATGTCAATGATGTACTTGGGGATATGCCTCGGCGCATATTGGATCAATCCTGCGGCTGGATAAACCAACAAAGAGGTTCCGACCACGGCAAAAATATCCGCTTCCATGGCTGCCTCGATGGCTTCTTCCATCTTGGGTACAGGTTCTCCAAACCAAACGATATAAGGCCGCAACTGCGATCCCTTTTCACATTTATCGCCCACATTCAGTTCCCAGCCCTCCATGTCATAAACCAGCGAGGGATCAACGGTACTTTGGCTTTTATACAGTTCCCCATGAAGGTGGATGATATGGGAGGATCCGGCCCTTTCATGCAACGGGTCTACATTCTGCGTTACTATGGTGACATCATAGTGTTTTTCCAGTTCCGCCAGCCCCAAGTGGGCGGCATTGGGCTGGGCATGGAGACCGTCCTTCCTCCTTTGGTTGTAGAAGTCCAGCACCAGCTCCCGGTTTTTCCTCCATCCTTCCGGAGACGCTACCTCCATCACATCGTGTCCCTCCCACAAGCCGTCACTGTCCCGGAAGGTTCTTATTCCGCTTTCCGCGGATATTCCTGCCCCTGTCAATACCACCAGCTTTTTCCTCCTTCTTTCCATAAATTGTTCCAGCCAGATTACATGCTCCTGGCGTTAATTATACGAAAAAAGCCGGAGGTAAACCCGGCTTCTTTTCTATTTCTTCTTTTTTGTAAATCTTCCCTTTTTCTTTTCCGGCTGGTTGGCGATGATCTCCAGCGTCTCCTTATAAGAAAGGTTTTCTGCTTCCTTATCCTTGGGGATTTTGAAGTTGTCCTTGCCTTTTTTGATATAAGGGCCCCAGCGCCCGTTCAGAATCTGGATTTCGGGATCTTCTTCAAAGGCCTTGATATGCTTTTTGGCATCAGCATCCCTTTTGTTGAGGATCAGCTCAATCGCTTCCTCTTCAGTAATGGACAATGGATCGTATTCCTTTCCCAGAGAGACGAATTTGCTGTCATGCCTGATATAAGGACCGAAACGCCCTATGGCGGCGACGACTTTCTTGTCCTCAAACATACCCACATCCCTTGGAAGCTTGAACAGCTCCAGCGCATCCTCCAAAGTAATGCTTTCGATAAACTGCCCTTTGGACAAGCTGGCAAACTGCTTTTCCTCATCCTCCTGGTCACCTATCTGCACCAGAGGCCCAAATTTACCCAAGCGGGCAATGACGGTCTTACCGGTTTTGGGATCCTTCCCCAGCTCCTTAGAAGAATTGATATCCGCCCTGTTGATGTTCTCTGTCTGTTCTACTTTCGAATGAAACCCGCCGTAAAAGTTCTGGATCATCTCTTCCCATTGCTGGGTTCCTTGGGCAATTTCATCAAACTCTTTTTCTACCCTAGCAGTGAAGGAATAATCAATGATGTTCGGAAAATGCTCCACCAAAAAGTCATTGACAACCATGGCGATATTGGTGGGGAACAGTTTGTTCTTGTCCGCACCGGTATTTTCGGTTTTTTCCGCCTTATTGAATTTTCCTCCCGCAATTTTCATCTCCACGTAATTCCTAGGTGTTCCTTCTCTGGACTCCTTAATGACGTAGTTTCTTTTTTGGATGGTAGAGATGGTTGGGGCATAAGTGGACGGACGGCCAATGCCCATTTCTTCCAGCTTCTTTACCAAGGAAGCTTCAGTATACCTTGCTGGAGGCCGGGTAAAGCTCTGCCTGGCCTTCATTTCTTTGAGATTTAAATCCTGACCTATAGCCAAAGGAGGCAATAGGCCCTTGTTTCCGCTTTCTTCCTCGTCCTCCTCATCGTCCGTACTTTCCAAATAGACTTTGAGAAAACCCTCAAATTTGATCACCTCTCCGCTTGCTGATAAAGTCTGTGGAGAATTTGAAATGGCAATCGTGACGTTGGTCTTCTCTAACTGGGCGTCTGCCATCTGGGAGGCTATGGCCCGCTTCCAGATCAGTTCGTACAGCCGCTGCTCGTTCCTATCGCTGCCGGCCTCAAGGACGGAGAAATTTGTAGGCCGGATGGCTTCGTGGGCTTCTTGTGCCCCTTCTGATTTGGTGGCAAACTTTCTTGCTTTGTGAAATTCCGTGCCAAAAGCCGATTTGATTTCTCTTTCGGCACCTGCCATGGCTTCTTCTGATAAATTGACACTGTCAGTCCTCATATAGGAAATCTTACCCGCTTCGTAAAGCTTCTGCGCCACGATCATGGTTTGTGCCACGGAAAAGTAAAGTTTCCTACTGGCTTCCTGTTGCAGGGTGGACGTGGTAAAGGGGGCTGATGGCGTCTTTTTGGTTGGTTTTTTCTCCAGTGTCTTTATGGAAAAAGTAGCTTCCAGACATTTTTGCAAAAAGGATTCAGCCTCTTCCTGTGTCTCGAATTTTTTGGGGAGTTCGGCACTTAAGGTTTTACCGTCCACGTCAAACAGGGCAGTGACCTTATAGGCAGAGGTGGTATTGAATTTATCGATCTCTCTTTCCCGCTCCACTATAAACCTCACCGCAACCGACTGCACCCTGCCGGCTGAAAGTCCCGCTTTGATTTTTTTCCAAAGAACAGGAGACAGCTCAAAGCCGACCAACCGATCCAAAATCCTCCTCGCCTGCTGGGCATTGACCAAGTCAATGTCTATCATCCTAGGATTTTCGATCGCCTGTGTGATGGCCTTTTTGGTGATTTCCCGAAAGACAATTCTTTTGGTATTTTCATCCTTAAGTTTCAACACTTCTTTCAGGTGCCAGGAAATAGCTTCCCCTTCGCGGTCATCATCACTTGCCAGGTAGATGGTCTCTGCCTCCTTCACCAGGCTCTTCAGTTGCTTGATCACCTCCTTTTTATCCGCAGTGACCTCATAGGTGGGCCGGAATTTATTTTTTATATCTATAGCCTTGTCCCCTTTGGGCAAGTCACGCACATGGCCATAGCTGGAAGCGACCTTAAAATCCTTTCCTAAATATCCTTCTATGGTCTTGGCTTTAGCAGGGGACTCGACAATGACTAAATTTTTGGACATATTGACTTTTAATTATAGAAACAGCAGTTTCTATGGGACAAATAAAGCCTAAAAATAGAAGCGATTAAATTCTCCTCCAAATAATAACCCATATCATATTTATTTTGGCATGATTCTTACACCCGCCATTTAACAAGCATTTTTAGCTTCAACATCTAGAAAAATGGTAAGAAAACTCACTTTAATGAGGCATGGGGAGGCGGAAACAGGGATGGGTTATCGAAAAGACTTCGACAGAAACCTTACAATGGACGGAGTCAACAAACTCCAAAGATTAAATAAAGTCCTTCAACAACGAAGAACAAGATTTGATTTTTTGATCACAAGCCCCGCCGTACGAGCCGTCCAAACCTCGCATTGGATTACCTATACACTAGCGGTGGATGACAAGGCGGTAAATGAAGCGATGTATGAAAGTTCGGTAGAAACGCTTCTGGACATCCTACTGCTTCTTCCCAGCCGCTACGAAGATATTTTAATGGTGGGACATAACCCCTCCATAAGTTCGCTGCTGGGTTACCTAACCGATGATCACAATATAACTTTAAGTCCGGGAATGATGGCATTGGTGGCCTTTGATCTACCCGAATGGAATATGTTGACCAAGGGATCGGGATCCATATATGAGGTCCTGCAATGATATAGTCGTTGGGAAGTTTAGAAAAAAAAACCGCAAATTCAGTTCCTCCACCCCAACCTAGCTGGTGGAATAGTTCAGATTGTATAAGTTTATGGTCTATTACCGATCAACAACTCAACTTCCCTTGACATATGGCAACGTTGCATATACCTTTTGCCCGGCTCGTAGAGACCTTCAGACTTATCCTGGTCCAAAAAGGCTTCGATGAAGATCGTGCGAAGTTAAGTGCCGAACTTTTTGCCCAATCCAGCTTGGACGGAGTAGCATCTCATGGGTTAAACCGTTTTCCCTCTTTTATTAAAATGATCCGGGAAGGAATAGTGGATGTCAACGCAAGACCTTCTTTGTCCGGAAGTTTTGGATTTTTCGAACGGTGGGACGGACATCTCGGCGCGGGCAACCTTAATGCCCACCATTGCATGGATAGGGCGATCCAACTCTCGAAAGAAAGCGGCATCGGCTGCGTGGCCCTGAAGAACACCAACCATTGGATGAGGGGCGGCAATTTTGGTTGGCAGGCCGTAGAAGCTGGATGTATCGGTATATGCTTTACCAATACCACGCCCAACATGCCTGCATGGGGCGGTAGTGAGCCGGTGCTGGGCAACAATCCACTTGTCATTGCCGTACCAAGAAAGGACGGTCCTATCGTTTTGGATATCGCCATGTCACAGTTTTCCTATGGAAAAATGAGCGCCTACCTGAAAAATAACAAGGAGATGCCGTTTGAGGCAGGATTTGACAGAGAAGGCAAGCTTACCAAGGATCCAAAGGTGATTTTGGAAAAAGAGCTAGCCTTACCGATCGGTTTGTGGAAAGGTGCTGGACTTTCTTTATTGTTGGATATTTTGGCGGCTGTATTATCTGAAGGCCATGCCACCCATGAGGTCGGCCAGCACCAGTATGAACACAACATTTCCCAGGTATTTATTAGCTTGTTTCCAGCAAGATTAGGCTTGGAGGAATTTCCCGAAGACAAAATTAACGCCATCATCGACCATTTCAAATCATCAAGTACTTTTGGAGAAGAGCGCGTCCGCTATCCGGGAGAAAAGACTTTGGCAGTCCGTGCAAAGAACCAAGCCGAAGGGGTACCTGTGGATCGGGAGATTTGGGAGCAAGTCAAGCGCATGTACAGCCAATAAGGTGTAACGCCACAAACAATTTCCCTCAGTGTCTTTGTGACTCTGTGGCAGAAAAGAAGTGAATCGCCAGGAAGCAAGGCAGGGAGAGGTGGAGGGTCTCGGTGAATCTTACCTAGATGTTGAAATCAGGAACTAAAAGCAGGTCACAAAGTATTTCGTACCAAGATGCAAGAACAAAAGTCTGGATTTTCCATTTTCTGACTCAAAAGCGTTAGGCCAATAACCATAAGATAAGCGTCAAGAGATAGAGACAAACCCAAATTTCACATCCGACATCCACATGAGAACTATCCGTATTGCCTCAAAAGACGACCTCAGCATCGTCCAAAAAATTGCTACCGCAGCCTACCATGACACCTATGTCCCCATTATCGGGCTTGATCAGGTCGGTTTTATGCTGGGAAAATTCTATAACCTCAACGCCTTGGCCCAACAGATGGATCAGGGCCACGTCTTCATCATCGCCATGGATGAGGGTCAAGATATCGGCTTCGCTTCCTACAACAGGATGGAACCGGAAGGAGCTGTGGTTAAACTTCAAAAACTGTATTTAAGGCCGGATCTGCAGGGCACCGGCCTCGGGAGGTTTCTGGTCAATGAAGTTATCTCCCAAGCCAGAGAAACCGGAGCAAAATCCCTCCAGCTCAACGTTAACCGCTTCAATAAAGCGAAGGGATTCTATGAGAAACTGGGCTTTGCTGTCAAGGAACAAGTGGACATTCCTATTGGTGAACGGTATTATATGAACGATTTTGTGATGGAAATGGAGATCGATGACTGAATCTTGGGAAGAAACACCTTAGGCGCTTCAACGGCCTGTTGCCAGCGAGAACCTCTATAAAGCAAAGAACGGCTGGAATGGGAAACCAGAGAGTCGCATAGGATAAAAGTCAGTGATATTTCTCAGGACTGCTGAAACAAGTAGAGGTAATCGGAAAAAGATTAAGCGGGGCAGAAAAAATTACGCTTGTGTAACAAATGTAACTGACCAGGTTTTTATTTTTATGCACTTTTACAACCATAAAAGGAGGAAAATGTCTATCCGCCAATTCTTCTGGAGGGCACGGTTTCGGCAGGCTCACGGGATTTGTAGGTGAGGTGGCGGTCTTTTGATCATTCCTGCATTGGTGGTAGTCAGCAAGTTGCCGAAGAAATAAGCTATTGCGAATTCCTTGGCAATCATCGCCGCCAAATTATTGATTGGCTTCTTTGGCAATAGCAGTGATACGGCTGTGCATTGTGTTTTGTGAGAAAAGTGCCCGTATTTACCCTTGTCGGGAGCTCCATTGGAGTAGCATTATCCAAAAAGAAGACGGCTCAAGCTAAATACTGCTTTTGGGTAGTTTGTGTTGGTAATGGGCATTTACATAGTCATCAAAGAAACAAAATTGAAATAATTTTCCTTATGTAACCAGTGTGACGGTAAACACGGAAACAACTTCGCCATTTTGCATCATACCATTAAATATAGAAATATGAAAATAGAACAAATCTATACAGGCTGTTTGGCACAGGGAGCCTATTACATCACTTCCAATGGTGAAGCGGCCATCATTGACCCATTGCGTGAAACACAACCTTACATAGATCGCTTGAAAAAGGATGGTGTGACACTGAAATACATTTTTGAGACCCATTTTCACGCTGATTTTGTAAGTGGGCATGTAGATTTAAGCAAGAAAACCAATGCACCAATTGTGTACGGAACTACGGCGAACCCCGCATTCGATGCCATTATAGCAAATGACAATGACGTGTTTGAGTTGGGTGATGTAAAAGTTAAGGTCCTGCATACACCGGGGCACACCATGGAAAGTTCTTGCTATCTGTTGATAGATGAGGAGGGAAAGGAAACGGCGCTATTCAGTGGCGATACGCTTTTCTTGGGCGATGTGGGCAGGCCTGATTTGGCGCAAAAAGCCGCAAGTATGACCCAGGAAGACCTAGCGCGATTGCTTTATGAAAGCCTGTACAACAAAATCCTGCCTCTGCCGGATGATGTAACGGTATATCCAGCACACGGAGCGGGTTCGGCTTGCGGAAAAAACATGATGAAGGAAACGGTGGACAGTTTGGGCAACCAAAAGAAGATGAACTATGCCTTGAACCAACCCAACAAAGAAGCATTCATCAAAGCAGTTACTGACGGACTGTTGCCGCCACCTGCTTATTTCGGCATGAACGTAGCCCTGAATAAAAAAGGGTACGACAGCTTTGAAGAAGTACTTGCCCAAGGCATGAAGTCGTTAACGGCAGAAGAATTTGAAGCAGCAGCCGAAGCCACAGGGGCATTGATTTTGGACACCAGAAGGGACAAGGATTTTGCGAAAGGCTTCATCCCGCAGTCGGTAAACATCGGCCTGATCGGCGACTTTGCTCCTTGGGTGGGTGCTATGATTATTGATGTGAAACAGCCTATTTTACTGGTTACCGATGAGGGCAAGGAAGAAGAAGCCGTAACGCGGTTGAGCCGGGTAGGTTTTGACAACGTATTGGGGCATCTAGCGGGCGGATTTGAAGCTTGGATAAACGCGGGAAAAGAAGTCGACACCGTAAACCGGATGGCACCCGAACAATTTGCGGCGAAAGTAAAAATAGGCGAAAGCACAATCATCGATGTTCGCAAGGAAAGCGAATACGCAGCCGAGCACATTGAAGAAGCGTTCAGCAGGCCATTGGCCTTTATCAACAGTTGGCTTAAAGACATCAATCCGCAGGAACATTTCTACCTGCATTGCGCAGGTGGCTATCGCAGTATGGTGGCAGCAAGCATTTTACAGGCAAGGGGATACAGAAACTTTACCGAAGTAGCGGGTGGTTTCAATGCCCTTGCCCAAACAGATGTACCCAAGACCAATTTTGTTTGCCAAAGCAAAGTATTAGGTTGATCTTTTTAAAACAACAATAATAACTGTGTTTCAGCTATTCAAAAACCTGTTTGCCCAAGCAATTCCCCATCATATATCAAAAGCCATAAAAGAGGGTTCCTTTTTAGTAATGTCCGTACACCTGCAGAGTTCCGGCAGGCAGTGTAAAAGGCGCGGTAAACATTCCGTTGGATGAAATATTAAGTCAAATATCCAAGTTCAAAACAAGAAACGCGGCCCTGTCTTTTGCCGAAGCGGCAGTCGTATTAGGCAGGCAAAAAGTATTTTGGAAAGCAACGGTATTTTAGCATGTCATCAACGCCGGAACGTGGCAACGTGTAAATCAGGCGGCCAAGAGCCACATCCGAAGAATTTATCAACCTGATTAAAAAATAGAAGGTCCAATACTGTGGCTTCTTAGCATCCTTTCACAGCCACTTTTCATGAAACGTACCCCAAAAAAATCGAAATGATATTAACTTTCAAAGAACGAGAAACGAGACGCTTCTTTCTCACTATTCCATCGCCTAAAGAACTTGAGATCTTGATCCAGGAGAGCTTAAAGTTCTACCTGATACGTCTTGAATCTCTGGCTTTCCACCTAAAAAAATAGCCTGGGACTTCTCCCAGGCTACGTCGGTTGGTGGTTGTTAAATTCGTTATTTCTTGAAAGTCCACTCTGGCAGAGGAATGATTTCCCCTCCCTTCATCGCTGATTCATGTGCAAGAATACCTACACAGGTGATATTGGCAGATTGCCTGGCATCGGGATACGGTGCTCTCCCTTCATTCAATGCACTGAGAAATTCATTCACCAAATGCGGGTGCGAACCTCCATGTCCCGCTCCTTGGATAAAGGATAAATGCTGGTTGTCATCCGAATCATATACACCAGCCGTAGTGAAGGAAGCGATCTCCTCTGGCAATAAATGTGCATAATCAGGCACCTTAACCCTTTCCGGAACTTCGCCGGTATGGATCACGCTGTCTTCATGCTCTATCAAGGTCCATTCGAAGGATTTTTCCGAGCCATATACGTCGAAACTCTCCCTGTACTGTCGAGCCGTGTTAAATAAAGAACGGGTCACTTCTGCAGAAAGATCCGAGTCTTTAAACTTAATGTGGCAGGTTTCAATGGCAAAAGGCGAGCCATATTTCTCAATCAGATTTTCATCGATTCTTCCCGACCCGAAACAGGAAACATATTCCGCTTGCGCTTTTGGCAAGGCCAATACGGGGCCCACGCAATGGGTGGCATAATGCATAGGCGGTAGGCCTTCCCAATAGCCCGGCCAGCCGGCCATTTCCTGCTGGTGGGAAGCCCTCAGGAATTGGATCTTGCCCAGTTCCCCCTTCTCGTACATCTCTTTGACGAAAAGAAATTCGCGGCTATAGATCACCGTTTCCATCATCATATAGGTCAAGCCGGTCCTTTCGGTTTCTTCCACAATCTGCCTACATTCTTCGACGGTGGTGGCCATAGGCACCGTACAGGCCACGTGTTTACCTGCCCTTAGGGCTTTTAACGTCTGTTCTGCATGGCTTTGGATTGGGGTATTGATATGAACTGCATCTATGTCCGGATCTTTGAGCAGTTCGTCATAGTCTGTATATCTTTTTTCAATGCCAAAAGCATCACCAATCTCATCCACCTTTTCTTGCGTTCTTTGGCAGATGGCGTACATTTCCGCCAGTGGATGTTTTTGATAGATTGGGATAAACTCAGCCCCAAACCCCAAACCTATAATGGCAATTTTGAATTTCTTTTCGCTCATGGTAAAATTTTAGATTTATATTAATTGAAAAGGTGAAATTAACTTTCTGCCCATTTTTTCAAAAACTTATAGCCTTCGCTAGCGAATTCGTCCTGGCTAGGCACCAAAGGTTTCCAGATACAAACCGCACCTGCCAGTTCCTTGATCTCCGGTGTAAAGCTTTCGATGGAGACGGTGCCCGTATAATTCACCGCCTCTAAACCTCTTTTATAAGCATCCCATCGGGTCTGTCCCGTCCCGGGAGTCCCGCGATAATTTTCGGAAACCTGCACGTGGATCAATTTATCTCCTACCAAACCGATCGCCTTTTCTATGTCCGGCTCTTCGATGTTCATATGAAAGGCATCCAAAAGCACCTTGGCCGCGGGATGGTTAATGTCAGTTATCAGCCGCATCATTTCTTCCGAATTATTGATCAGATCGGTCTCGAAGCGGTTTAACGCTTCCAGGGCAATCTCAAGTCCTCTAGATTCGGCCATTTTACATACTTTATGCAAATTGGTCACCGCCCGGTCCCATTCTACCTTCTTCTGCTCTGGAGACACCAAACGGGCCTTCCCTACTGCAGAATACATCGGTCCTGCGACAAACTTCGCTCCCAGCGCTGCTGTAATTTCAAAGCAGGATTCAATGTAATCAAAACTGTTTTGATGAAATGCGGGATCCTCATGGGTAAAATCACGGCTGGTTCCGAAAGCCCCACAGATGATCGGCTTTAAGCCATATTCATCCAGGGCCTCCTTTACCTTTTTGGCATCGATTAAGCCGGGATCTTCCACCGGTATTTCCACCGCATCATATCCCATTTCTTTTATTTTGGCAAATAAGGCGGTTGTTTCTGTCTCAAAGGGTGAGGTCCAAAGCCAGGTGCTGACCCCTAAACTGATATTTAAACTCATAATTTTTATTCAACGGTCATTATTCCATTCATAATCCTCCAGTGTCCCGGCACAGTACAAATATAGGGATATTGTCCAGGCTCGGTCGGCGCGGTAAAGACCAGGCTTTCGCTTCCTTCAGGATCTACCAAGCGGGTAGCCACAATGACCTCAGGCATTTTAGGCACGTAATTTTGTGCCGCTCCCTTGGGATCCCTTGCCAGATCATCCGCTGCCTTGCCCACCGTTTCCAATGAACCCTTTTGGATAACCAACATATTGTGCTGCATGAAATCCTGGTTTTCGAAGTCGATAGTTACCTGCTGTCCTGCTTTGACAGTAAAATTGGCTTTATCGAATTTCATTTCGTGGGGTATCACCCCCATTTTGATCACCACAGCACCTGCTGAAGAGGCGGAGCTGCTAGCCGGGCCTTCGGCAACCTGCCCTGAAGCGCCGTTAGCCAACGAAGGATCCCGGAGTGCCAGAGAAGACTCTCTCCCCATCCTTCCTCTAAACCAGTAGTTATTGGCGTATTCCCCCACGGTATTGTCGCCGACGTTGTCATTACCTATCCTTACCCTTTGAGGATCAAGAGCCGCGGGAAATAAGGCGGGTGCTTTCCCCTTGCCTACATTCCTGCCGTTGATGTCCAAAGTCATGGCGCCACCTTCCGAAAGGCTGGCAGTAACCGCGAACTGTGCATCAGGAAGATTGGTCGTACGGACTTGATAAGCTTGACCATTTTGCTTTACCAACCAGATCAGGGCATTATTCTGCACATACAGACTATAGCCATTAGCCTTTCCACCCTGGGCTACGATCACGCCTTCCATGGCTTCATCACCTTTGCTGATGACGGCACTAATAATGATCTCCTTACCGGCAACATCAGGAGGGAACTGCAGTTGGGCGCGTCTATCCAAGGGATACTGCTCGGACAAAAGGCCTTTCATGACTTTCTCGGACAAATTCATCAGCGAATCGGCCTTTGCAATAGGCTGGTTTTGTATTGCAAGTTCAGTGAAGGAAACCGGGTGAGTTAACGCAGCGACGAATACAGCCTGTGGAAGATACGGATCCTTGGTATTTTTCTCATCCTCTGCAATTTGAAGAAGCGCTTGTCCAGCCTCATTGGAGGAGGGCATGGAAGCTACAGCCAGGAGTGCCGCTTTTCGGAGGTTTAGATCCTCTGCATTCAGTAAATCCGCTTTCAGAATGGCATCGAGCGTAGCCTCATTAGACGGTAACACCCTGATAGCGTTCTTTTTCACGCCAAGGGCAGGATGTGACAAGGCTTTGATGGCCACGTTCATGGCTTCCTGATTGGCTCCATCAAGTAGGCCTAAACCGTGCAAAGTCCAAAGGGCATGCACGGCAGGACTATTCAAGCCGATCTGATCCACCTCCTGGTTATTGATGATATCATAAAGATCTGCTACGACCTCTTTGTTTTGGTCTTCGACAATCAGCCTTTGAGCAGTGGTTCTCCAGAACATGTTGTCGCTCTTCAAGCCGTTGACAAGGTCTCTTTTGCTGGTTCTGTCCATAGAGACCGGCTTGTATTCCTTTTCCCCTTTATAGGAAACCCTATAGATACGGCCATGTTTGGCATCCCTCAATGGATTGATATAAGCATTCCCTTGACCATTATCGAAACCTTTTGGCGTAGGGTTGTGCTGAATGATAAAATTATACCAATCGGCAACCCAAAGCGCCCCATCAGGACCTACTTCCGCATGAACGGGAGAAAACCACTCGTCGGAGCTGGCCAGGATGTTAAAACCGTTCATTTCCTTGTAGCCAGAACCTTCTCTCTCAATGATGGCATTGTGCAATACCCTACCGGTAGGCTCGGCCACAAAGGCGACCTTATTCCAATAAGATTTGGGGAAATTCCTTGCGGTGTAAAAATTATGGCCTGCCGCCGCTGTATAACCTCCGTGCCAATCCACCTGACGGAGGAAAGGAGTAACGTGTGGCATGTCATAGTGGGAATCTATTCCGTGGACAGCATTGCTGGAACCTCCAATGACGGGTCTTTTCAGGTATCGGTTAGGCATAGCAAGATAAGCGCTGTGCTGCCCGTTGGCCGTGGAGATGAAGACATCAAAATCCTCGGTAAAGCCCAAGCCCCAGGTGTTGTTGCTGGTCTGCCCAAGATATTCCAAGTTTTCCCCATCAGGATCAAATTTGTAAATACCTTGGCTAAAGGAAATCTTCTTGCCACTGACTTCACCGTTGAAGCCGGCATAGCCCATCACGCCCCAGATTTTGTTGTCCAAGCCATATTTTAAAGTGGAAGGTCCCGCATGGGTGTCACTTTGGGACCAACCGGTCATGATGACTTCCTGGACGTCCGCCTTGTCATCGCCATCAGTGTCTTTTAGGAAAAGGAAATTAGGTGCCATGGAAACAATCACTCCGCCATTGGCAAATACCAGGCTGGAAGGGATATTCAAGCCCTCAGCAAAAACCGTAAATTTGTCCGCCTTACCATCTCCATCTGTATCTTCCAAGATTTTAATTCTATCATTACCTCCTTCTTTTCTTACTTCATTGGGATAATCCAATGTTTCCACGACAAACAATCTTCCTCTTTCGTCCCAGGCCATGGTCATTGGATTGATGATGTCGGGTTCTGAGGCAAATAACTCGATCTCAAAGTCTACCGGAACCTGGATCAACTTCATGGATTCCTCCGGGGAAAGGGGATGCTGGAATCGTGGTGCGGGATCCCTGTTTTCATAATTGGGAATATCGGCATCCTCAAAAGTAGGAACGGGAATTTGGTAATCCGCCAATTGTTTCGCCACTTTATCACCAACCGCCCATAAAACGCCATTGGCTACCAAATCATGAAATTCAGCTTTGCTCCAAGTTCTTTCATCATGTCCATAGGCAGTATAGAAAACCCTTCCTGCTCCCTGCTCCCTTACCCAAGTCCAAGGTTCACGGTGCTCGCCTTCCACCCTTTCCATGAGGACAGTCATGTCATCGTTGAGATGGCTATGGACGTATGTTTCGTCCCAGGTTTCAAACTCGGATATCCCTTTCATGACCGGATGCTCGGCATTGAGGATATCCACCGTAAAGTCACCCACACCATGGGATTTGAATTGGCCACCAACCGCCTCGACGAACCAATCGGAGTTCCTGAAGCAGAAGGAAGCACTGTGAATAGGGATTAACGCCTTTCCGCCCTCAATGTATTCCTTCAACGCCTGTTCCTGCTGGGAGGTGATCTCATCATGATTGGCATAAATCATTAATCCGTCGTACTTGTTGAGCGTTTCCTCATTAAGATCATTGGGATCAGAGGTATAGGTGAGACTGATCCCTTTTTGGAACAAAGGCATGGCCAGCATGGGCATCAACTTTTCGGCGTTGTGGTGCTCGCTGTCATGCCCCAGAAAAAGAATCTCCACTCTTCGCGGACCTTCAGAAAGCCCTGTTTGGGAGGCCTTGGAAGAGCAGCCCGAAAAGACCCAACTGGAAAAAATGAACAGGTATAATAGATTTTTCATATAAGCGTCATTTGGTAAGTTTAGTGTTAATTATACATTTATTGTTTCAATGGCTAAATTCAGAATTTTTTTTAAGAAAATCCTGATTTCCTCCTTGAAATTTTTGGCATGTATTCTTAAATATTTGTCAAATGGCCTTAGAATGTTTTTATTTGACTTTCAAAGATGATATAAAATATTAAGGGAACAAATAAATGAAAATATTTAAAGATACTGAGGTCCGATGGGGTGTATTGGGAGTAGGGAATGTGTGCGAGGTAAAAAGCGCTCCCGCGATGGCCATCGTTCCCCATTCTACATTGGTAGCGGTGATGCGAAGGGATGGAGAAAAGGCAAAGTCCTATGCAGACAGGCACGGCGTTCCGAAATGGTATGACAATGCAGACGACCTCATCAATGATCCTGAAGTCAACGCCATATATATTGCCACCCCTCCCTACGCCCATGCCGAACTAACCGCAAAGTCAGCCCAGGCAGGGAAACCGGTTTATGTGGAAAAACCCATGGCAAGGACCTATAAGGAATGTCTGGAGATGGTAAAATCCTGTGAGGCAGCTAAAGTCCCTTTATTTGTTGCTTATTACCGGAGAACCCTACCTAATTTCCTAAAAGTAAAGGGACTGGTGGAGAGCGGCGCTATTGGAGAGGTTCGACTGGTCAATATCCAGATGAACCAGTCGAAGGATCCCAAAATCATCATTTCAACCGAAACCAATTGGCGGGTTGATCCTGGAATTGCTGGGGGTGGTTATTTTTATGACCTAGCCAGCCATCAACTGGATTTCCTGGATTTCCTGCTGGGGCCCATCAAAAGCGCCAAAGGCATAGCGACCAACCAAAGTCGGCAATACGCCGCCGAGGATATCGTAACCGCTTCTTTTGAATTTGAAAATGGCATCCTCGGATCGGGAAGCTGGTGTTTTACAACGGCGAAAGTCGCCAATAAAGACCTGACCACTATTGTGGGAAGCAAAGGGCAGATTTCCTATCCTACTTTTGGAGATCCTTATGTCCTGCTGGAAACTGATGACCAGGGGATCCAAAAATTCGATTTTGAACTTCCTAAGCATATCCAGTATTTTTTAATAGACAGTATAGTAAAAGAACTGTTGGGGACAGGAAAAAGCCCCAGCACCGGAATATCGGCATCTAGGACAAATTGGGTAATGGAACAGATAGTCTATGGTTGATGGCATAGTCTATCATGAATGGTGGAATTAAATGCGTCATTTCAAAACATATAAAAATGGATAAAAAAAAACTAGGTTTTGGCATAATAGGTACCGGTGCCATTGCTTCCCACCATGCTGCCGCGATCAGTGCGTATGAAGGGAGTGAGCTGGTGTCGGTTTGCAGTTCTTCCAAATCCAGAGCCGAGCAGGCGGAGAAAAAATTTGGTGTTCCTGCTTCTTATGATCTAGAACAATTTCTGGCCAATGAAGCCATAGATGTGGTCTGTGTCTGCACCCACAGTGGAGCCCATATGGAACCGGGAATAGCCGCCGCCAAGGCAGGGAAACATGTATTGCTGGAGAAACCGATCGAGGTCAGCTTGGAGCGGGCAGATCAACTCATCCAGGCCTGCGAAGAGAATGGGGTGAAACTTGGGGTAATTTTTCAAAACAGGTTTAAATCGGGGTATTTGCAAGCCAAAGAAGCCATCCAAAGAGGTAAGTTAGGGAAACTCCTTATGGGAACGGCAGCCATCAACTGGTATCGTGACCCGACTTATTACAATACGAGCGCATGGAAAGGCACCTTGCAAGGAGACGGAGGCGCTGCTTTGATCAACCAAGGAGTCCATACCATTGATCTTCTATTGGACGTCATGGGGGATGTGGAATCTGTTTATGGACAAGTCAAAACAGTAGTCCATGATATTGAGGGGGAAGACTTGGGAGCCGCCATTTTAAATTTCAAAAACGGTGCAATGGGTACCATCACGGGTGGAACCTCCCTGTATCCGGGCTATCCGGAGCGTCTGGAAATCTATGGAGAAAAAGGAAGTATAATTCTTGAAGCCGGAAAAATCAAGGCTTGGAATATTTTTGGAGAAGACAGCCCTCAGGATCTTTCTCCAGATCAAGGGTCCGGTGCCGCCGACCCCATGGCCATCGACTTTAATTTACATCTGGCCCAAATCAAAGATATGGTGGAAGCCATCGACGATGGCAAAGATCCATTGGTCACCGGGGAAATAGGTAAAAAGTCATTAGAAGTAATTCTTGGGATCTATGAATCCTCTAGGGAAAAGAAAACCGTGAACTTTTAGTTAAGTTCATCGCTCCTTAGGATGGAAGATTCCAAAGGAGCGATGAACTGATTTTTCAGCTCAGAAAGGATAGATATACGCTGGTCGGCCCTTTACTTTCATCTCGGCTAGAAAGACATTGCCGCTTTCAGGATACTTCCTCAGCTCCTCCTCGCTCAGGTTCTCACTTGCAGTCGTAACAAGAAGCTTGTCCAGATTCTCTCCCACAAAAGCACAGGAAGTCACGTTGGGTACGGGAATTTCTATTTTTTCCATCAGTTTACCCGTTTCGGGATTCCATCGACAGACGCCAAACCCTCCATAATGGGCAATCCATAACATTCCCTCGCTGTCTATGGCCATTCCGTCTGGACTGCCCATCTCCTCGGGAATTTCAATGGCCGTTCGATCAAAGCCAATTTCTCCGCTCTCACTGTCATAATGGTAAGCCTGCACCATTTTAGTGGGGGTGTCGATATAATAAAAAGTTCGGTCATCAGCCGACCAAGCCAGCCCGTTGGAAATAGTGATATCCGAGATTTTCTTAACTACAGAGCGATCATTTTCGATACAATAGAGACTTGCTGCCCCTTGTTGGATGTCCAAAGCCATGGTCCCTACCCAGATTCTCCCCTGGCTGTCGCAGGCACCATCATTGCAACGGTTGTTAGGCAACTGGTGCTCTACATCAACCAGCCATTCCAGCTTTTCAGTTTCCAGATCGAAGCGGGCAATGCTCCTATCGAGAGCCAGAATGACTTCATTGTTATTGGCCTGGATTACTAGGGTGACTCTGTAGTCAAAGCTCCAGGTATTCAGTTCACGGTTATCCCATCCGTATTCATATAAAATTCCCCTTTCAATATCCACCCAAAAGCAGCTGTTTCGTTCCTTGTGCCATAGCGGCCCTTCGGCAAGAATGCATTGAGAGGGAAATAAAGTAGTGATTTGCATAGTTGGGATTTAATTATTGGTGATTAGTTAATGGTTAATGGGGTATTTTGTAGGATAAAATATTAGAGGCCGTAGACAGAAGAGCCTGAAATCTCAGCCCCAATACTCCCTCACTTTTTTGTTCAAAAACGCAACGCTTCTTTCGAGTTGGTCCATACCGTCAACGCCGTCTTCAATACTGATCCAGCTGTCGAAGCCGACCCGCCGAAGCTCGGTGAAGATAGCATCGTAATCATTTAATCCCTTACCGATTTCACCATGTGCCAAGCGTTTGGCGTATCCTACCGCCCCTCCCTCCTCTTTTCGCAGATCTTCTATAGTGCCCTCTTTAAGGTATCGATCACTGGCATGCATGGTGACTACCCTATGGGAGACATTCTTGAGCAGTTCCACCGGATTTTCCCCGGCTAAGAACGTATTGCTTGGATCATAGTTGACGCCAAAATTAGGATGGTCAATCGCGTTAACCAATCGGGTGAAGATATCCATTTTTTGGGCAAATTCGGGATATTCCCAAAAATCGTCCTTGTAGTGGTTTTCAAGTATCAGGGTAATCCCCTTTTCTTCAGCATAAGGAAGACAGGCTTGTATGCAGTCTGCCGCATAGCTGATCCCTTCCTGGACGGAAATCTCCGGCCGACGCTGCCCTGAAAGCACCCGGCAATAATTTCCGCCCAATACATAGGTCATGTCTATCCAATGCTTTTGTTTTTGGATCTCGTTTTCACGAAAGGCAGCATCCCTATGGGTAAAGTCCGGGGAACAGCACATCATGGGTATGCTTTTCCCATACCCTTCCACCTTTTTCCTAAATTCCCCCCAATTTTTCTTATTCTTCATTTCTAAGAATCCGGCATACCACTCCAGGCCTTGCACGTCGAGCTTGACGGCAAGATCAATCCACTCATCCAGACGCATAGTACCGTCTTTGCAAAGGGCATTCATAAAAGCTTTAGGGAAAACAGCAATTTTAGGCATAATGTATTAGTTGATGGTTTGTTCCTCCATAGGTTAAAAAAGCCGAGGATCCACCGTCCACAGAGGACAAGTTTCCTTGCTTTCTCTTTTATTTATTCTTCTGGTTGCTTTTTTTGATAGGATTCATCTCTACTTTATGAAAGTGTTGTTCTTCGGCCTTTTTTATTTAACAATAGCAACAAACGGTTAGAATCCTCCCGACCAGTCGTCGCCTCGGGGATCTGCGGCGCCTTCCAGACTACCATCCTGTCTTACCAATATGGCATCTACCCGTCCAATGCTGCCGCGTTGCACAATCTTATGTCCCATGGCCTCCAAAGCCTTTCGAACCTCATCGGAGATAGCACCGGCTTCTGTCTGAATATCATCGGGCTTCCATTGGTGATGGATTCTTTTGGCCTTGACCGCCTCTGTCATACTCATATCATGGGCAATGACATTGAGGATGGTCTGAAAGACGGAGGTGATAATGGTAGAACCTCCCGGAGTTCCCATTACCATAAACAGCTTGTTGTCTTTCTCCAAAATAGTAGGTGTCATGGCGCTGAGCATTCTCTTTCCCGGCTCAATGGCATTGGCAGCCCCACCCAACAGTCCGTAAAGATTGGGCACTCCAGGCTTGCTGCTAAAGTCGTCCATCTCGTTGTTCAACAAAAACCCCGCGCCGGTGACAAATACTTTTGATCCATAGGAGGAATTTATGGTAGTGGTCACTGACACAGCACTGCCGTCCCGATCCACGATGGAATAATGGGTAGTTTCCTCGCTTTCCTTGCGGTCGGGCAAATCCATAGCCTGGACCTCTTCACTCGGAGTCGCCCTATTGGGATTTATTTCCGCCACTCTCCCGGATAAGTATTCCCCATCCAGCATTTTTTGCTGGGGCACTTCCCAATAATCCGGATCGCCCAAATGGCTGGCACGGTCCGCATAGACACGTCGCTCCATTTCCGTCATCAAATGTATGGTGGGGGCGGTTCCGTAACCAGAGGAAGACAAATCGAAATGTTCGGCCATGCCCAGCAATTGGCCCAAGGCAATGCCCCCGCTGCTGGGTGGCCCCATGCTGATGACTTTGTAGCCTTGATATTGTCCTATCACAGGTTCGCGCCACACAGACTCATATGAACGAAGATCCTCTAGGGAGATGATGCCATTACCCGCTTCCATTTCTTCCACCATCAAGCGGGCGGTTTCACCGGCATAGAAGCCCGCTCTTCCTTGCCTTTTGATCCGTTTGAGCGTCTTGGCCAGATCAATTTGCTTTAATATATCACCCTTTTTCCATGGTTTGTCTTTCACGAGCGGAATATCAAGACTGTCCCTGTTGTGGGCAATAAACATGCTCCTTAAATGGTTGTAATTCCCTGCTTGCTGCTCAGTAATTTCAAACCCTTTTTGGGCAAGACGGATAGCCGGTTCTATCAAGGTTTTAAAAGGAAGCTGCCCGAATTTTTCATGTGCCTTTATCATTCCATCTACGGAACCCGGCACCCCTGCAGCTTTTTGGCCGTTCAGACTTAACCCAGAAATGACCTCCCCCTGTTCATCTAAATACATGTCTTGATGTGCGGCCAAAGGAGCTCTTTCCCGAAAATCAAGCGAATAAGTGCCCCCCAACGTATCCCTCAAAACCATAAATCCGCCGCCACCAATGTTCCCTGCCGAGGGATAAACCACTGCCAAGGCAAAATGCACGGCGACCATGGCGTCCACTGCATTACCTCCGTTGGCCAATACCTCTAACCCAACCCTAGTGGCTTCCGGATGGGCAGTGACCACCATCGCTTCCTTTCCGATAGCCGTCTTTCCAAAATTTGCTGTGGGATGTACACCCTTACAGGAAAAACCTAAGAAAAAAAACAGTACAATAGCTATCCCTGAAGGAATGAAATTTTTTCTCATCTAAACCATTACTTTATTAGGCCTTAAATGGGCCATGAACAATCTCCAATTGGATTTCTAAAGTAAGAATAAATTTCGAGAGGCAGTAGGAATGTATGGTCATCCTCTAAAAATATAAAAAGTTGGAGCAGGCTTTTCTATTGTTCGGTTAAAAGATAAATTGCTACAAGTTCCACAACCTCATACCCTCTGTATCATGAATCTCAATGCCAGCTCTATAACGGATTACTTGGATAAAATACCGGAAGAAAGAAAGGAAGCCTTTAACCGACTGCGCCAAGTAATACTTAAAAACCTGCCTGACGGCTTCAAAGAAGAAATGAGCTACGGAATGATTGGTTATGTGGTGCCGCATAGCCTTTATCCTCCAGGCTATCATTGCGATCCCAAGCTGCCCCTGCCGTTTGTCAGTATAGCTTCCCAGAAAAACTTCGTCGCCCTTTACCACATGGGTATTTATGCCAATAAGAATCTTTTAAATTGGTTTGTTGCAGAGTTCCCTAAGCATAGTCCTTTAAAACTCGACATCGGAAAAAGTTGTATCCGCTTCAAAAGGCCCGATAAAATCCCCTTTGACCTCATCGCGCAATTGATGCAACAAGTAACGGTGGATGATTTCATCCAGCTATACGAAGAAAATTACTTGAAAAATTGACGCTTCTAATCGGATAGCCAAGGAAAAGGTGCGCCAACATTGTTCGTCCATTGTGACATCGTCAGAGACCTAGCTAAATTATCTCTGCCCTGCTTTTTACTCCGCTTACCTAGCCCATTAACCATAAAAAAAGGTACAAGCCCTCGCTTGTACCTTTCTCTAACTATCAATCAAGTGCTTATTTACCTGCGATGTAAGCGACAAGGTCAACTACTTTGCAAGAGTAACCCCATTCGTTGTCATACCAAGATACCAATTTAACAAATTTGTCGCTCAATTGGATACCGGCAGTGGCATCGAAAATAGAAGTTCTAGAATCTCCAATGAAATCGTTAGAAACAACGGCATCTTCAGTGTAACCTAAAATTCCTTTAAGTTCACCTTCGGAAGCTTCTTTCATCTTGGCGCAGATTTCTTCATAAGAAGCAGGATTCTTCAACCTTACGGTCAAGTCAACCACGGAAACGTCGGGAGTAGGAACCCTAAATGACATTCCTGTCAATTTACCGTTGAGTTCTGGAATCACTTTACCCACCGCTTTAGCAGCTCCTGTAGAGGAAGGGATGATATTTTGTCCCGCACCGCGTCCACCTCTCCAGTCTTTGGCAGAAGGGCCATCTACTGTCTTTTGGGTTGCGGTAGTCGCGTGAACTGTTGTCATCAAGCCTTCTTCAATTCCCCAATTGTCGTTTACCACTTTAGCCAAAGGAGCAAGACAGTTGGTGGTACAAGATGCATTGGATACGAAAGTCATGTCGGGTGTAAATTTAGATTCGTTTACTCCCATTACAAACATAGGTGTATCATCCTTCGAAGGCGCTGACATTACGACTCTTTTGGCACCTGCATCAATATGTCCTTGGGCAGTTTCCTTGGTCAGGAACAAACCTGTAGATTCAACCACGATCTCTGCACCTACTTCATTCCATTTCAAATTTGCAGGGCTTTTTTCTGAAGTAACGCGTATCTCTTGGCCGTTTACCACCAATTTTCCGTCTCTCACTTCCACTTCGCCTTTGAATTGGCCGTGGGTTGAGTCGTATTTAAGCATATAGGCCATATAGTCTGCATCGATCAGGTCATTGATGCCGACGATCTGAATATCATCTCTTTCTTGGGCTGCACGAAAAACCAATCGTCCTATTCTTCCGAAACCATTAATACCAACTTTAATCTTTGTCATATTCTATTCTAATTGTTTATAGGTTTAATAAAAATTATCATTTATCTATTTCCCAATCCGCCTCATCAATCATAATAACGGCCAGAGTCAATTAATAATTCCGATTAAAAGAAAGTTGTGACAACAAACCAAACATTTCAGCTTCCCAATTGATGTTTGGCTAATTTCCAAATTCGGATCGGAAACAGGTCAAAATTATTAAATTAAAACTTACCATGGAAATTTTTAAAGTAAAGTATTTTTTGTTTGTATTTTAATTGAAAATTTCGAAAATTTGTACCTTCAAATGAGCAAGGTTAAAAACATAATGACTACCGTACATTCTACTGATATTTTATCAGGCGGTACCTCTTTGCCTTTATTTTTTCACATAAGGACTTATAGACAGGTCTTTAGGGCATAGCCCCTACGCTATTTATGGTTTCCTACGTGGCAACCTTCTTCCGTATTACATTCTAGTATTCCCCTTAACTGATATGATTTATTAACATAAATCTGTCGCCTCATCGATAATTCACCTACAAAACTTCGCCAGAACACATTATGATCATGGTAGAGCAAAAATTTAAAGTAGTAGTTGCCGGAGAACAACATATACACTTTGCTGAGATAATCACGGAGGAGATGGCCTTGTCGGCTAAAGCACGTGGCACCGGCATAGCCAAAAGATCACCCGAGTACATTAAAATGAAAATGACCGAAGGGAAGGCTGTAATTGCTCTCAGTGAAGAAGGCGAGTGGGCCGGATTCTGCTATATCGAAGCCTGGAGCCACGGCAAATACGTGGCCAACTCGGGCCTCATCGTATCCCCCAACTTCCGTAAATCGGGATTGGCGAGACAAATCAAGAAAGAGGTCTTCAAATTGAGCAGAACCAAATACCCGGATGCTAAAATCTTCGGACTCACCACTGGGGCGGCGGTAATGAAAATCAACTCAGAGCTGGGGTATTATCCGGTAAGCTATTCAGATCTTACCGATGATGAGGAGTTCTGGAAAGGCTGCCAAAGCTGCATAAATTACGAAATTCTGAAGAGTAAAAACCGTCAAAACTGCCTTTGTACGGCCATGCTGTATGTTCCAAAGCAACAGGAACAGCAGCCGGAAACCAAGCTCCGCAGTGACTTCAAAAAGAACCTGGGACTGTTTGAAAGATGGGTACGGCTTAAAAAATACGTGATGCTCAACTTAAAAAAGACGAAGGAAAAGCTATAAAAAGCCTAAACTCTCGCCAAAACAGGACGCGGAAATTGGTTCGTTAAGATAAGTCACTTAGTTTCGCATACCTATACACCGTTTAACTTCTACAACACGCACTAAAGATATATTATGAAAAAAGTAGTTTTAGCCTATAGCGGCGGATTGGATACCACTTTTTGCGCCCTTCACCTTAACCGGGAAAAAGGATACGAAGTCCATGCTGTCTTGGTAAACACCGGGGGATTCAGTGAAGAAGAACTAAAGCAGACGGAAGAAAGAGCCATTCAGTTGAACGTAGCCTCCTTTACCGTTTTAGATGTAAGGGATACCTATTATCAAGAAGTCATCAAGTACCTGGTGTTTGGCAATGTCCTTAAAAACCAGACTTATCCTTTGTCAGTAAGTGCGGAGAGAATCCTCCAGGCCAAAGCATTGGCAGAATATGCCAAAAAGATAGGTGCTACCGCCATTGCCCATGGCAGCACCGGCGCAGGCAATGACCAGGTTCGTTTTGATATGATCTTCCAAACTATCATTCCTGACGTTGAAATCATCACGCCCATCAGGGATTTGAAACTGAGCCGGGAAGAAGAAATAGATTACCTGAAGAAGCATGGTGTGTCGATGAATTTTGAAAAGGCGGCGTACTCCATCAATAAAGGCATCTGGGGAACTTCCGTGGGTGGCAAGGAAACGCTTACTTCAAACCAAACTTTGCCGGACTCCGCCTATCCTACCCAACTGACTCAGGAAGAGCCTTCCAGCATTTCCCTTCATTTTGAACAAGGAGAGCTAAAGGGAGTGAACGAAGAAAACTTCGGTAATCCAGTGGATGCCATTCTGAGGGTTCAGGAACTGGCGGGACCATATGCTATAGGAAGGGATATCCATGTGGGTGATACGATCATTGGGATCAAAGGACGTGTCGGTTTTGAGGCGGCAGCCCCTTTGATTATCATCAAAGCGCATCAATTATTGGAAAAGCATACCCTCACCAAATGGCAGACCTTCTGGAAAAACCAACTTTCTGAATTTTATGGCAACCACCTCCATGAAGGCCATTATTTGGATCCGGTGATGAGAAACCTGGAGAAATTCCTTGCGGATACCCAAACCTTCGTTACCGGTGAAGTAAAAGTCAGTTTGCAGCCTTATCGTTTTTCTTTGATAGGAATCAATTCCGAACATGATCTGATGTCTTCCAAATTTGGAAGCTATGGGGAGATGAACAAGGGCTACACCGGAGAGGATGTAAAAGGCTTCACCAAAATACTCGGCAACCAAACTGCCATCTTCCACAAAGTCAATTCAACTTTAGCGCAAGCCGATGAATAAGATAAGAACAGCCATCATAGGGGCTGCAGGATATACAGGAGGAGAATTGATCCGCTTGTTGATCCACCATCCCCAATGTGAACTGGTATCCATCCATAGCAATAGCCAAAAAGGCAAAAAGCTGGAAGAAGTCCATCCCGATCTGATCGGGGAATCCAGCTTGGTCTTTACTGACCAGGTTCAGGTGGAAGGCATAGATGCCGTGTTTTTGGGTCTCCCCCATGGCCAGGCTCAGCCTTTTCTGAAAGCAAATCAGTATCCGGATGACACCGTGATCATCGACCTCAGTACTGACTTCCGGGACGGGTCCGAGGATTTTGTCTATGGCCTTCCTGAAACCAATAAAGAAGCTATTCGAAAAGCCAAAAAAATCGCTAATCCAGGATGTTTTGCCACCACTATACAATTGGCCCTGGCTCCTGCCGTTGCCAAAAAGCTGGTGAAGCAATCGATACATGTAACTGGGATAACAGGCAGCACTGGCGCAGGCAAGAAATTAAGTGAAACGACCCATTTCAGCCAAAGAAACCAGAATATATCGGTCTATAAGCTTTTCACGCACCAGCATTTAAAGGAAATCAACAGAACATTTAAGTTCCTAAATCCGGATTTCGATCAGGAAACGCTTTTTGTGCCGTACCGCGGCAACTTCAGCAGAGGCATTTGGATCACCGCTTATTTTCCTTTTGAAGGGAGTGAAGAAGAAGCCTACTCGGTGTATGAAGAGTTTTATAAATATGCACCGTTTACCCATGTCTCCCGACAGGAGATTGACCTTAAGCAGGTGGTAAATACCAATAAGTGTATCATCCATCTTAAAAAAGAAGCCGGACAGCTGGTGGTTTATTCCATTTCCGACAACCTGCTAAAAGGAGCTTCCGGACAGGCGGTCCAAAACTATAACCTTGCTTTTGGACTAGATGAAAAGGAAGGATTGAACCTGAAGAGTATCGCCTTTTAAACCCTGATGCCATGAAACCATTTGATGTTTACCCCTTGATGAACGTCACCCCAGTCCGTGCAAGCGGTTCACGTATATGGGATGACCAAGGACAGGAATACCTTGATTTGTATGGTGGCCATGCCGTGATCTCGATCGGCCATTGTCATCCCCACTTTAACCAGCGGCTGAAGGATCAGCTGGATAAAATAACTTTTTACTCCAATTCCGTTCAGATTCCTATACAACGTGAACTGGCAACCAAGCTGGGGGAACTTTCGGATTATCCGGAGTACGATCTGTTCCTTTGCAATTCAGGTGCTGAGGCCAACGAAAATGCGTTGAAACTCGCCTCTTTTGCAACTGGAAAGGCGGGCTTTATCTCTTTTTCCGGCGCCTTTCACGGGAGGACTTCCGGAGCCGTTGCCTTAACTGATAATCCCAGCATTATCTCTCCGTTTAATCAACATGGCGAAGTACACATACTTCCATTTGGCGAGCTGGAAGCTGTAGAACGACAACTTCATCAGGATCAAATAGCTGGAATTATCATCGAAGGAATCCAGGGAGTGAACGGTATTCAGGTTCCTGATCCGGAATTTTTACTAGGCTTGGCCGACCTTTGCAAGAAATATCAGGCCAAATTGATTTTGGATGAGGTCCAGTCGGGTTATGGCCGAACCGGGCGCTTCTTTGCCCATCAATGGGTGAAGGGCCTTCGACCTGATCTGATCACCACCGCCAAAGGAATGGGTAACGGCTACCCTATCGGAGGGGTCTTGATCCATCCCGATTTTAAAGCTTCCTTTGGGCTACTTGGTACGACTTTCGGCGGCAATCACTTGGCCTGTGCCGCAGGTTTGGCCGTCTTGGAAGTTATTGAGCAAGAGAACCTGCTCAAAGCGGCAGACCGATCTGGCACCTACCTTATAGATGAGCTCAATAGGATTGACGGTATCCAAAAAGTGCGTGGGAAAGGCTTAATGATCGGCATTGATTTGGAAAAAGAAGCGGCCCCTGTGCGGAAAGAATTGATCACCCAATACCATATATTTACAGGAAGCTCTGCCGGAAAACACACGATTCGTCTGCTACCTCCTCTTAATATCCCAATAAATGACTTAACTTTATTTTTGGAAAGTATCCAAAAATCACTGGCGCTGTCCCAGGTTTAACTATTGTTGACTAAAGTTATTATGAAGCAGTTTATTCAGTTCGAAAACAAGGAATTGGCCTTAGGTCTTATCGAAAAGGCATTAATGTTTAAACAGACTCCGTTTTTGAACAAAGAAAAAGGGAAGGGAAAGAGGATAGGGTTGATCTTTTTGAATCCCAGTCTTAGGACTAGGGTCAGTACGCAAATCGCGGCTTCCAATCTGGGAATGGAATGTATCGTATTAAATATGGACAAAGAGGGCTGGGCACTGGAAATGGCAGAGGGTGTTGTGATGAACAAAGACAAAGTCGAGCACATCAAAGATGCCGCAGCGGTGTTGGGCAGCTATTTTGATATTCTCGCTGTGCGGGCTTTTCCTTCTCTTACCAACAAAAAGGAAGACATGGAGGATTACGTGATGCATCAGTTCATTAAATATAGCGGAATCCCTGTAGTTAGTCTCGAAAGCGCGACCCGCCATCCCTTACAAAGTCTGGCTGATATGATTACTATCCGTGAACAAGTCGGACAAAAGAAGAAGCCAAAGGTGGTGTTGACTTGGGCTCCCCATATTAAAGCTATTCCCCATGCTGTAGCCAATTCCTTTACGGAGTGGTCATTGGGCTGCGGCCATGACCTGACCATCACCCACCCTGCCGGATACGAACTGGACCCGGCCTTCACCCAATCTGCAACCATTGAATACAACCAGAGCAAAGCACTTAAAGACGCTGACTTCGTGTATGTCAAAAACTGGAGTGGATTTAACGATTATGGCAAAATTGTCCATGTGGATAAATCTTGGCTATTAACTGAGGAAAAGCTAAAGGAAAGCCCGAACGCAAAAATAATGCATTGCCTTCCTGTAAGGAGGAATCTGGAGCTGTCCGATGAACTGTTGGATAGCCCAAGGAGCCTTGTACAGGAACAAGCCAAAAATAGGATTTATGCTGCCCAGGCAGTTTTGGATGAATTGATATAACTAACCACTGGATCAACCATGACGATTAGCATTATTAAAATCGGGGGTAATGTTATAGACCATCCCGATAAATTGGAGGATTTCTTAGCGATGTTTGCCACATTTCCGGGAAAGAAAATCCTCATCCATGGCGGAGGGGTGATGGCTTCCAGATTTGGGGAAAACATGGGTGTCATGCCACAAATGAGGGACGGCCGCAGGATCACCGACCTGGACACCCTCAATATTGTGACCATGGTTTATGCAGGTTTGATCAACAAGCAGCTGGTAGCCAAACTCCAAAGCCTCAATCAAAATGCTTTAGGATTTACCGGAGCCGATGCCAACCTGATCCGCTCGGTGAAGAGGCCTGTCAAAGACATCGATTATGGCTATGTTGGGGACGTGAAGGAAGTTAATGGCCATTTTATAGAATTACTGCTCGCAGAGCAAATTGTTCCAGTGATCTGTGCCATCACCCACGATAAAAAAGGCCAACTTTTAAACACCAACGCTGACACCATCGCCTCTGAAATAGCCACGTCGCTTTCAGCAAAACATACTGTAAACCTTTACTTTTGTTTTGACAGGCCTGGGGTTCTTATTGATGAAAAAAATGACGCTTCATTAATTCCTTTGATCAACGAAGAAATCTTCCAAGAACTGAAGGAAGAAAATGTCATTCATTCAGGCATGATTCCCAAATTGGACAATGCCTTTATGGCGCTCAACAAAGGGGTAAACCGGGTATGGCTAGGCTTGCCGGAAAATTTATTGTTGGCTGAAAAAGGCAAAAATTCCGGTACAAGTATCGAAAAACGCCGCTATGACCTTTATTGACCTTTCTCTGAAATGAAGTATTGGATTTAGCTGGGTAAGCGATAGCCACTTAGCCATAGTTGCCTATACCTCTTCATTTCATCAAACCAGCGTTAATCCATTGATTTCATTAAAGTAGTCGTCGTTTCAAAAAATTAATCCTTATTAGTAGCAAATTGGAATTAGAAAATATAGAAAAGCTAAAGAGTGAAGCAGTTTCACTTTTAAAAAAACTGATCGAAACGCCTTCTTTAAGCAAAGAGGAAGAGGCTACGGCTGCGATTATCGCCGATTTTCTTGATTCCAAAAACATCATTGTTTCCCGCCAAGACAACAACGTGTGGGCTACAAACCGCTACTTTGACCCTCAGCTCCCCACTATCCTGCTGAATTCCCACCACGATACAGTGAAACCCAATCAGGGATATACAAAAAACCCATATCGGGCAATCATCGAAGACGGCAAGCTTTACGGACTTGGAAGCAATGATGCTGGGGGTTGTCTGGTCAGTTTGATTTCTGCTTTCGTTTATTTTTATGATAAAAAAATTCCTTACAACCTGATCCTAGCGGCCAGTGCTGAGGAAGAAATCAGCGGAAAGGGAGGGATAGAGTGTCTTTTACCAAAATTTCCCGAACTCCACCTCGCCATCGTAGGGGAACCTACGCAGCTTCAACTTGCAGTTGCGGAAAAAGGACTCTTGGTCATCGATGCCGAGGTAAAAGGCAAAGCGGGCCATGCAGCTCGCGAGGAAGGTGAAAATGCCATCTACAAAGCTTTAGATGATCTGGCGCTTATTAAAAACTACCGCTTCAAGAAAAAGTCAGCGTATCTCGGGGAGAATAAAGTGACCGCAACGATTATCCAGGCGGGGAGCCAACATAATGTTGTTCCGGATCTGTGTTGCTATACGTTGGATGTAAGAGTGACCGATGCCTATACCTTGGAGGAAGCCTTGGAGGAACTGCGGCAAGTACTCCAAGCGGACTTAAAGCCCAGATCTTTGAGGTTAAATTCTTCTACCATTAACCCCAATCATAAAATCCTCCAAGTTGGGCAGCAGCTAGGGCTGGAGTTCTACGGCAGTCCGACCCTGTCTGATCAAGCCCTTATCCCCTATCCTTCGGTCAAGATTGGGCCGGGAGATTCTGCCCGTTCCCATACTGCCGATGAATATATCGCTGTGCAGGAAATCGAACAGGGCGTGGAATTTTACATTAATTTATTGATTACCTATTTTGATACAAAACTTTAGCGTTTTATGAAACTTTGGCAAAAAAACACCGGCAGCAAGATTGAAGTGGAGAAATTCACCATTGGAAGGGATCCGGACTTTGATCTTTTGCTGGCACCTTTTGATGTGATGGCTTCGATAGCCCATGCCGTGATGCTGGAAAAAATAGGTTTGATCAGCACAGAAGAACTTGCTACCTTGAAAAAAGGCCTGCTGGAAATCTATGGGGAGATAGAAAATGGAACATTTGTCATACAGCCAGGGGTTGAGGATGTACATAGCCAGGTGGAGTTCCTATTGACCCAACGCTACGGCGAGGTGGGGAAAAAGCTACACAGCGGCCGCTCCCGTAATGACCAAGTCCTGGTGGATCTTAAACTCTATTATCGGTCAGAAATCCGGGAGGTAATCAAAGAGATAAAGCTTCTTTTCGATTTGCTGCTTGATCTTGCTGAAAAGCATAAAAATGATTTGATGCCGGGCTACACCCATACCCAGCTGGCAATGCCCTCCTCCTTCGGGCTTTGGTTTGGCTCCTTCGCAGAGGCCTTGGCCGAAGATGTGGATTTATGGATTGCCGCTTTTAACCTGGCTAATAGAAACCCCTTGGGATCCGCGGCGGGCTATGGCTCTTCTTTTCCTTTGAACCGTAAACTTACCACGGAGCTTTTGGGCTTCCGCGAGATGCACTACAACGTCATCAATGCCCAGAACAGCCGCGGAAAAACCGAAAAGGTAATTTCCTTTGCGATGGCGGGCGTAGCCGGTACATTAAACAAACTGGCCGTTGACGCTATTTTGTTTATGAACCAACATTTCGGCTTTATCAAATTTCCTGACGAACTGACTACCGGATCGAGTATAATGCCGCATAAGAAGAACCCTGATGTCTTTGAATTGGTCCGCGCCAAAACGAACCAGTTGCAGTCTTCTCCCCAGACCCTACTTTTGCAGTTAACCAATATGTCCACAGGCTATCACCGGGATTTGCAGTTGCTAAAAGAAACCGTCTTTCCTGATTTTGAAAAGTTGAGAGATTGTTTGAGGATTAGCACCTTTATGCTTCAGCATATCGAAGTGAAGCAGGATCTACTTAATAATGAGACCTTCAAACACCTGTTTAGTGTAGAAGAAGTCAACCGTCAGGTGCTGGACGGCGTCCCTTTCCGTGACGCCTACAAATCAGTGGGAATGGACATTGAAAACAACAATTTCTCTCCCTCCTACACCGTCAACCATACCCATGAAGGCAGCATCGGACAACTTTGCCTTGGACAGATCGGGGCTAAAATGGAAAATGCGTTGACGGCTTTTGATTTTGACAAGGTGGAAAAACAACTGGGTCAACTGCTTAGGGGGTAAAAACCTCTATTAATTGTGATTCTTGTTGATAAATCGTTACTTGCAAAGATTATACATCTCAAACAGTACATCATTGATGCCACCATGGATGAAATATTCTTCCCTTCTACATAAATCAACTGACATGAAAATCAAGCTTGTATTATCAGCGTTTGTTTTGATTTTGTGTGCGACTGCCGCATCTACCCAAACCTTAACTGAAGAAACCTCTTTCAAAAGCATCACCTTGGCCTTTAACAAAGACATTACTTTTGACAAAGTGATTGATTATTTGCAGACAAGCGATTTTTTTATTCAGTCGGTAGACAAGCATGCCGGTTTTATACAGGCTACAATATTTCTGAAGGAGAAGAAAAAACTGCTTTCGGCCAAAGAAGGGGAAAAAAGAACTTTGAACTTTCTCCTTCGGCAGAAAGACGACGGGACACGTGTCGTGCTGAACATCTACAGTGAAACACGTTATTTTGGTGGTGACATTTCTACCCGGACGTACTTCTACGAAGATAACGGGATATTGGATGACGAGTTAATCTATCGGGAAATACTTGATAGTTTACAAAAAGCTGTTGCCGCTTAATAAAGAAATTTTCCAGACCCTTACTTGGCAGCTGTTTTAAATCAGGAATTATCGCAAGCCTTTAAAATTAGCATACATGTTGTATTAAAATAGACAGGTAGCGCATCTCGTAAGGATGTGCTCTTCCTGATTCTTTTAATAACCAACTGAATGCAATATGAAAGCGCCTACGATATCTTCTTTTCAAAAACAGATTTTTCTTCTATTATCCTTTTTCTACACCTTATTTAGCCCTGTGGTTATCGGGCAAGTTCCCCAAGGTATTCCAAAAGGCAATGGCCCGATTGACTTTAGCTCCACTGCCAATATTATTATCTACATTGTCCTACCGATAGCGGTGGTCGCCGTATTTGTTTTTTGGAAAATGTCTGCTAGCAAAAGAAGGAAAAAGGAAGACGGGGACTATTAATTGCTGTCCCCTATACCCTACAATTTGAGGTCATTTCTTCTTCTCAGCGCTCATCTCTCCTAAATCTCTCCGTCTCTATTGTAGTATCATTTTTCGCCTCTTTGGCCCGCATCAATTCATCTCTAGCTTCCAGTGCAATTTTTGGAGCTTCTTCCTGCACCAGATTGCTTTTCGGTCTTTCTACAGGTTCATCCCCATCTCCACTGGCCTTTTTTACCGCTTGTGTAAAGGAGTTTTCCGTGACGTTTGTGTCTCGCGTATTTTTCTCAGCGAATTCATCTTTCTTTTTAATCATGTCGAACTGGATTTTTTTTTAATTTGAACTGGATTTTTCTTTATCTGGGACCGAATTTTAGACACAAGAGGGGTATGCAAAACCGTTTTTTTCTAAAATATGCGTTTTCATGGAATTTTATTTGACAAACTCCTCTTTTCAGGTCTGCGAAAACCATTCCGTTTAATTTTATACGGGCTTATTATATGGTAGTTGAAAAAATTAAGTGTTGCCTCTAAAAATATCTTAAGATATATTCACCACCTGATTTTCAAATTGATACTTTATAAAAAAACAACTTTAATTCATCACCATGAACGATAATGTGAAAAATTCCAGAAGGAGGTTTATTAAAGGGTCTCTTTTGGCGCTGGGAGGCATTTCAATTGTGCCCCGCCACGTCTTGGGCAAAGGATTCCTTGCTCCCAGCGACCACTTGACTAAGGGGATCATCGGCGTCGGCGGCATGGGTAGAGGCCACTTCAACTATGCAGGCACCAAAACGGTCGCCATCTGTGATGTTGATCAAAGGCATATCAAGATAGCCATGGATGCTCTCAAAGACCCCGGTGTAAAGACTTTTATCGACTATCGCGAACTCATTCAGCTTCCAGAGGTGGATATCGTCCACATCGCAACGCCTCCCCACTGGCATGGAATAATGAGTGTGGATGCGGCGAGACAAGGCAAAGATATATGGTGTGAAAAACCGATGACCAGAACCATCGGTGAGGGGAAAAAGGTAGTAGAGGCGATCAAGCAACATGGAAATATTTTTAGGTTGAATACCTGGTTTAGGTTCGACGACAACTTCTACGGGATGAACACCGAGGTAAAGAAAATCAAAAAATTAGTCGACTCCGGTATGTTGGGCTGGCCCTTAAAAGTAACGGTAGGTAGACTGACCGGATTTGACTGGAAATTCTTTTGGGTAGGAAAAACCAATCTTCAGCCCGAGGCGGTTCCAAAGGAACTGGATTATGACCGCTGGCTGGGGCCAGCGCCTTACCGCCCTTACAATGAGCACCGTGTCCATGGGACCTTCCGCGGCTATTGGGATTATGACGGAGGAGGATTGGGAGATATGGGCCAACATTATTTGGACCCCGTACAGTACTTTCTGGGCAAGGACCACACCAGTCCGGTAAAGGTAGAAGTGGATGCCCCTCAACAACATCCTGATGCCGTTGGCACATGGAGAAAAATCACGTATACCTATGAGGACGGCTGCCAAATTATCCTAGACGGAGAAGGTACCGAGCAGGCACCTTACATCGCAGGACCAGAAGGCAATCTTTATATCGGCTTCAAATCTGACATCCCGGATATGGAAAGGAAGCTGGCACAATTCCCTGATCCGGCACCTCAAGTAGTGGATTTTGTAGAAGCTGTCAAGACGAGGAGCAAATTTGCGCTTAACGAACAAAATGGACACCGTTCAGGTACCATTGTGAATATGGGACTGACCGCTTTGAGGCTGGGCAGGACACTGCATTTTGATCCGATAAAGCAGGAGTTCATCAATGATGAAGGAGCCAACCGTCTGATCGATCAGCCCATGAGAGCCCCTTACACGATTTAATTTTTATCAAGACATTAACAGGAAATGAGAATAACAAAAATACACCAACACCTGTCACCGGTAAAACTCGGGCTGATTTTAGCTTTTTGTTTTACAACTGCACAAACACTGTTTGCCCAAAACCTTGATGTCAGCAGGACAACAGTCACAAGAATCGCAGATCTTTTGAACAGGTTTCCGGCAGATAATTCCACTGCCTTTAACACGGCCATGAAACAGATGGCTGCCTTTGAGGAAGAAGAATTATCGCAAATGGCCCTCATGTTTACCGAAAAAGGGAACAATGAAAAATTGGAGTATGCCCTTTCAGGATTTGCTTTTTTCGCCAGTCAGGATGCAAGCAGTGACCTGACCAACAAAGCAGTTCATGCGTATGGAAAGGCCTTACAGCAGATCAAGTTTGACGAAGGTAAGGCCTTTATGATCGAAAGGCTGCGGATCATCGGGACCGATGAGGCTGTCGAATACCTCAGCCCCTACCTCAGCAGCGAGAGATTGGCCAGTCCCGCAGCAAGGGCTTTGGCATCCATTGAGACTCTTGAGGCAGAGAAGGCACTGCTGGCCGCATTGAAAGGTAAAGATTCAGAAGCCATCCTGATTTCTTTAATTGAGGCTTTGGGAGACATGAAAAGCAAAAATGCCGCATCTTCTATCGAGCCGTTTGTGATTTCAGGCAGTTCGGACATCAAGAAAGTTGCCATATACAGCCTTGCCGGCATCGGCAGTCCTTCTTCAGAAAAAATCCTCACCGCAGCAGCCCGAGCTGCCGATTATAAATACGAGGAGACCAATGCTTCCTCAGAATACCTGAAGTATCTTAAAAACTTGGCGAAAAACGGGGAAACAAAAACTGCTGTAAAGCTGGCCAAGAAACTACACAAAAGCGCCAACAACGAGGGCCAATTCCATACCAAGACAGGCGCGCTGGATCTGTTGGCCTCCCTGGATGGGGCCAAATCCGCCAAGCTTCTTCAAAAAGCAGCCTTATCCTCCGATGTTCCATACAGAAACGCCGCCATGGTCTTGGCACAGGAGGGAATGGCCTCCCATCTCCAGGACTGGGCGAAAATCCTGGAAAAAGCAGACGATGCCATCAAAGTTAACCTTATCAGACAAATTGGCGAATTGGAAAGTGATGGGGCATTGGAAGTCGTTAGACCTTATCTTCAGAGTAGCAACCCTGCTGTAAAAAAACAAGCAATCGCTTCCGCGGTATTGCTTGGCGAAAACAAAATCCTTTCTTATCTTCTTGCCATGGCCAATGCCTCCTCACAGGAGGAGCTAGAGGCAATCAAAGGGGCCTTACTTACCATGGACGGCAATGATGTCAGCGATCAAGTAGCCAAGGCATTGCCCCAAGCTACTGATGAGGCAAAAGTCATCTTGATCAATGTCTTGGCGGCAAGGCCTTATGCCCAACACATGGACGTGGTACTGGCAGAGGTAAACTCCGGAAACAGTCAAGTTAAAAATGCGGCATTGGCTGCTTTGGAGAGCATTGCGGCTCCTTCCCACCTCAATCAATTGGTAGATTTACTGATAAGCCTTCAAAATCCTGAGGAACTTAAAGCCGTCCAAAAAGCCATCATCGCTTCAAACTCGCAGCAACAAGGAACCTCGCAGCAGACGGATTGGGCATTGAAGACGCTACAGTCATTGGACAAAAACAAGCAGGTATACCTCTATGATGTGCTTGCTGCAACTGGAGGCACCAAAGCCCTCAACAGCTTAAATGACATTTATCAAACAGGCGATGCCAATCAAAAAATGGCCGCCCTTACCGCATTGGCGAGTTGGAAAGATGCCGAAGCAATGGATGTTCTTTTTGCTATTGCTCAAAAAGAAAGTAACCAAGAAAATTCCAATAAAGCACTTGAAGGATATATTAACCTGATCAAAACGACTTCCAAACAAACCGAGGGGAAAGTCCTGATGCTAAGAAAAGCCTTGGAAATCGCTAAAAATACGCCCAATAAGCAGCTTGCCTTACGTCAATTGGCCCAGTATCCAACTTTCCAAGCTCTTTTTGTGGCGGGAAGCTACCTGGATGACGCGCCCGTACAACAACAAGCGGCAAGAGCGGTAATGGCTATTGCCTTGGCTGATCCGTCCATATATGGGGAAGATGCCAGAGCCATCGTGCAAAAAACCAAAGAAGTGATCAGCGGTAATGACAGTGAGTATTACAAGACTTCTCTTCAGAAACACCTGGACGAAATGCCCACAGACAAGGGTTTTGTTTCTCTATTTAATGGAAAAAACCTCGATGGCTGGAAAGGCTTGGTAGCGGATCCGATTAAGAGAAAAGCCATGTCGGAAGCGACGCTAAAAAGAGAACAGGAAAAAGCCAATAAGGAAATGCAGTCCGGCTGGGAAGTTCAGGATGGCTTGTTGGTGTTTACCGGTAAAGGCAATAATCTGGTCACGGACAAAAAATACGGTAATTTCGAAATGTTTGTGGATTGGAAAATCACCGCTGATGGTGATGCGGGTATTTATCTTCGAGGCACTCCCCAGGTTCAGATATGGGATATCGCAAGGGTAGATGTAGGGGCTGAAGTGGGATCAGGCGGATTGTACAATAACCAAACCCATCCGAGCAAACCTTTAAAAGTGGCTGACAACCCTGTAGGCGAGTGGAACACTTTCCATATTATCATGAAAGGTGACAAGGTAACCGTTGAACTCAACGGCGAACTGGTAGTAGACGATGTGGTGCTTGAAAACTTCTGGGACCGGTCACTGCCTATTTTTCCGGAGGAACAAATCGAGCTTCAAGCTCATGGAACCTACGTAGCCTATAGAGATCTCTACATTAGGGAACTGCCTCAGAGCACGACTTTCGACCTGAGTAAAGAAGAGAAAAATGAAGGTTTCGAGGTTCTCTTCAACGGGGAAAATCTGGATAAATGGACGGGGAACAAGACGGACTATGTGATAGAAAATGGTGAAATCGTTATTTATCCCGACCGTGGCGGAAAAGGAAACTTGTTTACCGAAAAGGAATATGCGGACTTTGTATTCCGCTTCGAGTTCAAACTTACCCCTGGAGCCAATAATGGATTGGGTATACGAGCACCGTTACTGGGCGATGCGGCTTATGCCGGCATGGAACTGCAGATTCTGGACAACACTGCGGACATTTACAAAAACCTTGAGCAGTATCAATATCACGGCTCACTTTACGGTATTTCCGCTGCAAAAAAAGGATTTCTAAAGCCAGTCGGTGAGTGGAATTATCAAGAGGTGCGTGTGAAAGGTGATGACATACAGGTGATACTTAACGGTACCGAAATCCTGAATGTAAATATTGCTGAAGCCAAGGCAAAAGGCACTTTGGACAAGAGAGAGCATTCAGGCTTGCACCGCGACAAAGGCCATATAGGATTCTTAGGCCATGGTGATGTGGTTTACTTCAGAAACATCAGAATCAAAGATCTTTCAAAGTAAATTACGTTGAATATTTTGGGTTTAAAAGCAGAAAAAGCAGGGGAAATTCCCCTGCTTTTTCTCTTGAAAACTAAACCAACTATTATTTAACTATCATAATATAAACAAAAATATCAGATTATCCTGTATTTCAAAATTTTAAGATAGAATAACAGTCAGAACTTATCTTTTATTGCTCACTTTATATAATATTCCCAATGCCAGCGCTTGGCTATACTGAATCCCGGGATCTTGATCTATATCATATAAATTTATACTTGTCAAAGTTACATTGATCAAATTGGTAATTTTAGCAGTTAATGTTACATCTAAGCGGTGGTCGACTGTATCCCAATCTAAGGTTTCGTAATTGGCAAAAAGTTGGTAACGTGATTTTATGTTAAAGGTCTCCGTGATGTTTTTGTCATAGGTTGCATAAATCTGCAGGGCAAGCCATTCCGTCCTCACCGTCTGTCCTATCGGAACCCCATAATTTTCCGGAACAGTCAGGTATAAATTTTCATTGGTTACAAAGGTAAAGCGGGGCGAAAAGGGGCTTAGCCTTAAAGCGAATTCTTGGTTCGGCTTGTATTCAAAACCTATGGAAGAGGTAAGAAACCCTGGGGATAAAAAACCGGAAATCAAAGTTTTAGTGCCATCCTCGTTGTAGTTGTATCCCTCAGCAAACTGGGAAAGAAAGTTCAAGGAGAAATAGGAACTCCAATTCTCGGACATCTTATACCCTACTTTTGAATCCAGAAAGATCCTATCATTTGATTTCCGGGAACCTTCCCCCTCGTTGCTGACGATACCAAACAACAATTCCATTTCATTGTCCCAGGTCATCCTGTCTTTGGCATAATTTGCCTTGCCGGCAATAATGCTCCCAAAAGCCACGGAGTTAATACCGCCAGACTTCCAATTTCCGCTGAACGCCGCTTGGTTAAAATTCAATCCAGCACTGAATTCTGATGTCCAGGAGGTATCTGCAAGAGTTAATCCCGGAATAGTGTCTACAGGTAGGTTGTCCTGAGCAAAAAGCGTTTGCAAAGTCAAGGGGGCTAAAATCCCGGCGAGTAACATTCTCTTTCTCATTTTTTCGTTAGTTTTAATGATGTAAAAACAATTTGTAAAACATGACGTCAAAATTAGACAATATGGCGGACAACGAAATGATCGTCAGGGATTATTTGGCGGTACAACGGACTTCGCTTGCCAATGATCGTACTTTGTTGTCCTATATCCGGACCAGCCTGTATTTTTTGGTGAGCGGAACTGCCTTGATCAAAGTGGAGGATCTGGCGAATGTGAAGGAATTTGGGTACTTATCCTTCGCAATAAGTTTTGCATTGGGTGTTCTGGGCTTTTATAATTTCTTTAAAATTAGAAGAAAACTCAAAAAAGGCTATTATTCGAGGATGTAACGGATTTTGGTTGGCTTTTTGTTTCATTTCTCATCTAACCAAATATTTACTTTATGAAAACTTTAGGAGTGATACTAATAGTTGTGGGAATTGTCATGTTGATCGTTACTGGATTTTCTTATACCACAGAAGAAACGATTATTGACGCAGGCCCAATTGAGGTGAATGCAGAAAAACAGGAAAGCATCAACTGGCCCCCTTATGCCGGAGGTGCCGCATTGGTAGCGGGATTGGTCATGGTGGTGGCCTCGAGAAAAAGATAGTCAAAAGAGGTGCATTCCACCTCTTTTATTTTTAATTTTATTTTTAGTTAGAAAACATCCTTACACCATTAGATGCACCTCATTGTCTTTGATGGTATAGCATCCTGGAATTAACCGTCGAAAATTTGAAATTAGCCGTAGTAGACATTGGATCCAATGCCATCAGATTACAGGTGACCAGCGTCACCTATTACCAGGAAAAAACAACTTTTAAAAAAGTAGAATACGTCAGGTTTCCCTTGAGGTTGGGGAAAGATGTGTTTCTTCATCAAAAAATCTGTGATCCAAACAGAAAAAAATTCATCAAACTGATGCATGCATTCAATCTTCTGATAGAGCTTTATGAAGTGGATGACTACCTCGTCTGCGCGACTTCCGCTATGCGTGAAGCGGCAAACGGGAGAGAAATTGTGGAAGAGGTGGAAAAAACATTCGGATTTACCATCAATATAATCGATGGCGACCGGGAAGCGGATATTATCAACATCGCCTTACGAAATTATATTGACCATAAAACCTATTTACATATCGATGTAGGAGGAGGAAGCACCGAACTCAACATCTACAAAAACGAAGAAAAAATCGCCAGCCATTCTTTCAAGTTGGGCTCTGTCCGTACCCTGGACGGTCAGGTTTCTTCCCAGGTCTGGGACACCATGACGGAATTCATCCGAAAACATCTTGGTAAGAAAGAGTCAATTACGTGTATTGGAACTGGCGGGAATATCAACAAAATCTTTGAACTCTCGAAGCCCAGTAAGAAAAAGCGGTTTTTGGATATGTCGAAGATCAACGAAGTTTTAGCCCATTTGGAAAGCTTCAGTTACGAAGAACGAATCAATGTATTAAACCTTAACCCGGACCGTGCAGATGTTATTATTCCAGCGGCTAAGATTTACCTGGCCGCGATGAATGCTGCCCAGTCAAAAAGGATGATTGTTCCTGACGTGGGACTAAAAGATGGCTTGATCAGTATTCTCTATGAAAAGAATAAGGAAAAAGTCCAGCCTAGGCATCCGTAATTACCCGGATATTCAGGCTGGACTAAAGCAGGTTTTAACTATTAAAACCTGCTGATTTATTGCTCTTCAAGCCTCCTTGTAAAAACCACCTTGCCGATCCGTCGCTATATCAACTTCACCGCATTTACAATTGCTGGAGTGACTTTGAAAAACTCCCGGTGCACATTGAATTCCTCCACTCCCTCCTCTGGCTGTTTGGCTATATAGCTTCCGTCTTCCTGCATGATATAAGCGTTCACATTATCCCTGAGGTTATAGGCCAAGATATTCATCAATTGTTTTTGCAAAAACGGGGTCATCACCCTAAATAATGATTCAAGTCTTTTGTCAAAACTCCTCACCATTGCATCGGCACTCCCCACGTAGGTGCGTAGATCCCCATTATTATGAAAATGGTATATGCGGGAATGTTCCAGAAAATCACCTACAATAGAATATACCTCTATATTATCACTGAGTCCCTTTCTTCCAGGCCTGAGGCAGCAGATTCCCCTTACGACAAGTTTGATGGGAACCCCGGCCTGAGAGGCCTTGTATAAGGCATAGATAAACTCCGTATCCTCAAGGGAATTGATTTTAATGAAAATGCCAGATGGCTTGCCCTCTTGGGCATGCTTTGCCTCATCTTCAATAAAATCGATGAGCCTGTTCCTCATTTCCCGCGGCGCGGTCAATAGGTTTTTATAGGTAGAGGGCATAGAATGCCCGGTGATAACATTGAAAAATTCTGAAACATCATTCGCCAACACCTCATTGGTGGTCAGCAAGCCAATATCGGTGTATAACCTTGAGGTATCTTCATTGTAATTACCTGAACCTAAATGTACATAGCGAGTAATTCTTTTCTCATCCTTTTTGACGATCAACAAAAGCTTGGTATGGGTCTTAAAGTTACTGACCCCGTAAATCACAAAACAACCGGCTTTTTGAAGCCTTTTCGCTTCCCTCATATTGTTTTCTTCATCAAAACGGGCCTTAACCTCAAAAAGGACGGATACGTGTTTCCCATTTTCAGCCGCTTTTAACAAAGCTTTAGTGATTCTTGAATCCTTTGCCAAGCGATAAATGGTCATCTTGATGGCCATCACATTGGGATCCTCTGAAGCCTTTTCTATCAGATCCAGTATAGGATCTATATTGTTATAAGGATGGTGAAGCAAAACATCCTTGTGCTTAAGCACCTGAAAGATATCTTCAGTAGCCGCATCAGGATAAGACAAAGGAGGAACAGGAATGGGAGGTTGCGGGATCTTGTCCTTGAACCGTCTGTTTCCAATAATTTGCCAAAAGCTGGTAAAGTCCATCATGCTGGACCGGCTGATGATGAAAATGCTGTCATCACTTATCGTCCACCTTTCCTTCAACAGATTAACCATCCATTTGCTGTAGCCTTCTTCGATCTCAATGCGCACTACCCTACCGGTCTTCCTCTCATTAAGTTTCCTCTTTACCTCTTCCAGAAAGTTCATGTCCATATCCTCGCTTTCTTCCAAGGTAAAGTCCCCGTTTCGGGTGATCCTAAAGAGATTGACAGATTCTATGTCCACATTTCTAAAAAGGGATACGATATATTCTCTGATAATTTCCTCTATGGGTACATATACTACAGTATCCTCCCGTTCTACTTCAAAAAAACGGGGGATGTTGGAAGGCACCTGAACGAAAGAAAGCTTCCGGTTATCTTTCCTATCTCCCTGATTGATAGTGACTACGCCAAAAATCAAAAGCCTATTCATTAAAATAGGGAAAGTATGGTAGCCGTCAAAGACCATGGGCGTTAACATAGGGTAAACTGCCTTATCGAAATATTCTTTGATGATATGCTGTTCCTCTATTGCCAGGTTTTTGACATTACTTAAGGTAAATCCTGCTTCTGCGGTATTGGGCAAAAGCTCTTGAAGGAAATGGTCATGCTGCCGCTGATGAAACTCTTGGGATTCCATCATCAACTTGACCTTAAAAGGCTCCTCGGTAAGACCGGAATAATCTATCCGCTCCTTATCATAATCCAGGTAGTTGTATAAGGAACCGACCCGGATCATAAAAAACTCATCTAGGTTGGATGCAGTAATTGCCAAAAACTTCAGCTTTTCAAAAATAGATCTAGAATCCTTTTTAGCTTGATCAAGCACCCTTTCATTAAATTTCAGCCAACTCAGATCCCTACTGATCAAGTCACTGCTATCTATCACATGCTCAAATTTTCCTACTTCCATCAATTCAATTCTTGTTTATTCAGCATTCAGATGCTTCGTCCAACGTTAAAGAACAATTATTTTTCACGCAGCAATCCTTTTTATTTAAAAAAAGCAAGACCTGCCTCTGATTGGGACAGTAATGTAGGGAGATTAATTTATTTATAAAAAAAAGAAAGGGGCTTGGAGCCCCTTTTTATTTATCCTCCCAATAGGTTGCTATCAGGTGTCAATATGCGCGTATTTGGCATTTTTCTCGATGAAGTCCCTTCGGGGAGCAACTTCATCACCCATCAGCATACTGAACAAATGATCGGCTTCAGCCGCAGACTCTATGGATACCTGCTTGACTGTTCTGGATTTCGGATCCATGGTCGTGGTCCAAAGCTGTTCAGGATTCATTTCTCCCAAACCCTTGTACCTTTGGATAGACACATTATCGATCTTACCGTCCTTGGCCAGCTCCAAAGTGAGTTCTTTTCTTTGCTCCTCAGTCCAACAGTACCTCTCCTCCTTGCCTCGTTTCAACAGGTAAAGCGGTGGCAAAGCAATATACACGTAACCATTTTCTATCAGAGTCCTCATATACCTGAAAAACAACGTTAGGATTAAGGTACGGATGTGGGAACCATCAATATCGGCATCCGTCATAATGATAATCTTATGGTACCTGAGATTGGTCAAATCCAGTTCCTTCTCATCATTCATGGTTCCGATCTTTACCCCCAACGCCGTCAAGATATTTTTGATCTCATCATTATCATAAATACGGTGTTCCTGGGCTTTCTCCACATTGAGAATCTTTCCCTTCAAAGGTAGAATAGCTTGGAAATCCCGATCTCTTCCCTGCTTGGCGGATCCTCCCGCAGAGTCCCCTTCCACCAGATAAAGCTCACATACGGTAGGGTCACTGTTGGCACAATCCGCCAGTTTACCCGGCAAACCGCCTCCACCAAGTACGTTCTTCCTTTGTACCATCTCTCTGGCTTTCTTGGCCGCGTGACGGGCCTGTGCAGCGAGAATAACTTTTCCAACAATGATTTTTGCTTCCCTTGGATGCTCTTCCAGCCATATCTGCAATACGTCGGAAACCGAACTGTCCACTGCGCCGACTACGTCAGAGTTCCCCAATTTTGACTTGGTCTGTCCTTCAAATTGGGGTTCCGCAACTTTTACAGATATAACCGCGGTCAACCCTTCCCTGAAATCATCTCCTGCCACTTCAAGCTTAAGCTTGTCCAACATTCCTGACTTGTCAGCGTAGCTTTTCAGCGTACGGGTCAATGCGCGTCTGAACCCTGACACATGGGTTCCGCCTTCATAGGTGTTGATGGTATTCACGTAGGATACCACGTTCTCCGAATAGGATGTATTGTAGCTTAACGCTACCTGTACCGGCACCCCGTTCTTTTCTGAATCGATAAAGATGGGAGTATCAATGATTTTCTGTCTGGTACTGTCAAGATATTCCACAAATTCCATCAATCCTCCTTCGGACAAAAACTCATCCGACCTTGGGTTCCCCTTCTCATCGAGTTCCCTCAAATCCTTCAGCGTAATTTTTATCCCAGCGTTGAGGAAGGACATTTCACGAAGCCGGGTAGCAATGGTCTCGTACTTATATTCCCTGATGGCAAATATCTCCTCATCAGGCCGGAAATGGATAATAGTTCCTCTTTTTTCGGTAGTCCCTATTTCCCTAACAGGAAACTGTGGAATGCCTCGGGAATATTCCTGCTCATATATCTTGCCGTTCCTATGAATCGTGGCAAGCATATAGGTGGATAAGGCATTGACACAGGAAACCCCTACGCCATGCAAGCCACCGGAAACCTTATAGGTATCTTTATCAAACTTCCCGCCCGCATGCAATACGGTCATCACCACTTCTAAAGCTGATCTGTTTTCTTTTACGTGGAAATCCGTTGGAATCCCACGCCCGTTATCTCTTACCGATACGGAATTGTCTTCATGAATGGTTAAATCAATCGTATCGCAATGGCCTGCCAAGGCTTCATCTATGGAGTTGTCTACGACTTCCCAAATAAGGTGATGAAGGCCCTTGACACCAATGTCGCCTATATACATGGCAGGTCTCTTTCTTACAGCTTCTAACCCTTCTAAAACCTGAATATTAAGTGCGGAATAATTGTCTTGGCTGGATTCTTTTTCTTTACTCATAGTACTTTTAAAAACAAACAAAGAGGAATCATCCTCTTATTTCTCTTGAACTTTTCAATCTATAAAAATACGAAATATTTACCGAATTTACCCCTTAAAACTGGTTTAAATAGCATTGTTTAAGAAGAAATTTGTCAATATTGGCCAGTTCTTAGCATTACTAAGGTACAGCCGATTACTGGTTCGATATTTTGCTCCTTTGCCATATCTATCAACTCCTGATTTTCTGTTCCTGGATTGAAAATAATCCTTTTTGGGTTAAGGGACAGCAGATACTCGTACCATTCTTTTTGATTTTTTGGTGACAGGTATAGTGTGACGGTGTCCACCTCCCCGATGTCGGGCTTGTCCTTCATATCCAGAATTCTTTGTCCCCTATACTCCCCTCCGTGAATACCGATGGGCACGGTTGGATGGTCGTATTCCTTCAACATTTGCAGGGCAATCTGCGCATACCTTGCGGGATTATCGGATGCTCCGACGATTACGGTTTTTTTCATTACTGCCTTGTTTTGTATTGTATACTACTGTCGTTTGGGCCACAAATGCCAAACGATTAGAAAACAGAAGAGCATGGAAGGAATGGCTATAGGTACCTTTCCGCCATTGACGCTCATAAACTTATATTTTTCACCAACTAAATGTCCTTATAATCCTTATCAAGAATTTGGAAATGGTGATGCGGCCAAAGCCAAGGCTTTAGCCATCCGCCGCTATGATTAAGGGTTTCGCATCACTCTGTTACCTAGCCATATCGCTCGATCAACTTTTCCGCACACCTCTCTCCATCCATTGCTGCAGATACAATTCCCCCCGCATAGCCGGCTCCTTCACCACAAGGGAACAGCCTTCCTGTCGAGGGATGCTCGAATGACTCCTTCTCCCTCGGCACCCTTACAGGTGACGATGTCCTACTTTCAACACCTATAATCTGGGCTTGGTTCGTATAGTATCCTTTCATCTTTTTGCCAAAGGCCGGGAAAGCATCCCTCAGTCGGGCAGCAATGAACGCCGGTAGGAGTTGCCCCATATCTGCAGATAATAACCCCGGTTGATAAGAAGTATCTTCCAAGGAACTGCTTAACCTGCCTTCCACAAAATCCACCATCCTTTGGGCAGGGGCAACTTGTGTTTTACCCCCAGCGATCCATGCCTTTTTCTCAACTTCCTCCTGAAAAACCATTGCCATCAAGGGTCCGTGCATTTTATACGCCTCCAGGTCTTCCAGCTCTACCGCCACAACCATGCCCGAATTGGCAAACCTGCCATCCCTCCTGCTTGGACTCATCCCATTGACCACTATCTCTCCCGGTGAGGTCGCCGATGGCACCACAAATCCTCCTGGACACATACAAAAGGAAAACACCCCTCTTTGCTTTCCCTGATACATGGTCTGGTGTACCAAAGAGTAAGAAGATGCGGGCAAATGACTGTCCCTTTCCACACTGCAATGGTATTGGATCTTGTCGATGAGGTTTTGGGAATGCTCAATTCTCACGCCTAGCGCAAAGGACTTCGCCTCAATTAAAATCCCTTTGTTATGCAATAAGTGAAAAATATCCCTAGCAGAATGGCCGGTGGCCAAAATTACTCCGAGTCCTACAATTTCTCTTCCGTCTTGGGTCAGGACCCCCTTCATCTCCCCGTTCCTTAGAATAAAATCCACCACTTTTGTGTCGAAATGGACCTCTCCTCCCGCTTGGATAATACTCTCCCTAAGGCGGCTTACAATATGCGGTAATTTATTGGTTCCAATATGCGGATGGGCATCCACCAGAATATTCTCAGTCGCTCCATGGGCAACAAAAATCTCTAATATGCGGCGAATGTCCCCACGTTTCTTGGATCGGGTATATAATTTACCGTCGGAAAAAGTACCCGCACCCCCCTCACCAAAACAATAATTAGAATCAGGATTGACGATATGGTCTTTGTTGATGGCAGCAAGATCTCTCCGTCGGGATTGCACATCCTTCCCTCTCTCCAGTACTATGGGCTTATATCCTAATTCAATGGCCCTAAGGGCAGCAAAAAGTCCAGCAGGCCCTGCCCCTACTATGACAATTTCCTTTGCCTCCCGTACATCGGGATAGGCCAGGCTTGATGAAATCAACTGGGGAGGATCCTCATCGATATACACTTCGACGGCAACATTGACTACCACATTTTTACCTCTGGCATCAATGGACCTCTTCACCGGTCGGACAGTCACCATCGATGATTCTTCGGATAAATCGAAAAATTTCAGGACGGTTTGACGAAACAATTCCTTATCGTAAGCCTGCTCCGGGCTTAACTTTAATTCAGCTACTCTTTTCATGGTGTAAGGTTTTTATCCTTAAAATTTAACGTATGACAGATCGCATGTTCTTGTGAACCGCTAAATGCTATTATCTGTCTTAAACACTTCTTTTTCTACCCAACTCCTTCCCCACTGGGCGACCTCTTCTTCCGTCCATAATTCAGGATAAAAAATAACCTTCTGGAATCGAGGGGGAAGGAATTTTTGCCAGTTGGTTCCTCCGGTGGCGGCTATTTCGATTGTATCTCTCTGTAAATATTTGACAGCGGATTTGTAATGCGCCAAAGGCCAAAATACATTCGCCTTCAAGTCAAGCGTCCTCAATAGCTCCGTCAGCTCATCATCTTTGTCCACACAATTTTGATATTGCTTCCAAATATTTCTGGTCCTAAAGTCGGCAATGAGCTTTTTCAATTCGAGGCCATACTTCTTTTCAAAATTCTTGAGCGTCAGGGTCTTTTCGCCTGTAGCCAATTCTGTAGCACCAAACTGCCAATAGAGCAAGTCAAAAAGGCTGTCAATACTGGTCAGATTAATGTCTTTATAATCTTCCCTTTCATGGATGTTGACCAGGTTTTGGATCTCCGTGCACATGATTTCAATCATCCTGTATTGGGCACTTTGGAATCCGCTAGCCGGCAGTAAGGACATTCTGAACTTCACGAATTGCTCCCTCTCCATCCCCTTCCACATCACTGCAAAGGAATTGATCAATTGGTCGAAATACATAATGACCCGCTCCAGACGATCCTTGAAAAACGTTAGAGCAATCTCCTTTTGCGCCGCGATCTGCTCCAGCTCCCAGATGATGAGCTTGAAATACAGCTCAGTGATCTGATGATAAATAATAAATATCTTTTCGTCTTTGAAAGAGGTCTTTGGATTCTGTAGGGAGAGAAGCGTGTCCAGGTTGATGTAATCCCAGTAGGTCAGATAATCGGCATACAGCAGTCCCTCCAGGTAGGAGGATAGATCTTGGCCTGATGCCCGGAATTTTTCCTCCAGTAAATTAATTTTATCTATTATCTCCTGGGTTGGATGATCTTTATCCATGGTTAAATAATTTCTGATAGGAAATAGTTTTTGCGCCGACTTCTTTTTTAATTAACGGACAAATGACATTGAAATAAAATGTAAAATTCCAACTTTATCGCCAGATAACCAACTATCCCACAGCTATTGTCTTTCAGGCAACGCCAAAATTTTTCAGTAAATTCATACCATCCAATAATTTAACTGCATTAGAAATCCAGTAAACCATGAACGCCGAACATAATGAGCAGGAAATTTTCAGCAGCTCTGATGAGGAATTTAACACGATTTACCCTTTAAAAATACAGAAGCTTTCTTCAAGACATTGGACACCCATCAAGGTAGCGAAACGGGCAGCGGAATTTTTGGCGGAACAGAAAGAAGCCCGAATCCTGGATATCGGCTCAGGCGTTGGCAAATTTTGTATGGTGGGGGCAATATCCTCCGAGGGGCATTTTACCGGTGTAGAACAACGAGAAGCACTGGTCAGGCTCTCCAACAAAATCAGCAGGCGGTTTCAAATCCCGCGGGTTGAGTTTATCCTTGCAGACATCCGGTCTATCGATTTTAAGGATTACAACGCCTTTTACTTTTTCAATTCCTTTGAAGAAAACCGGGATCTAACTGACAGCATCGACGAAGATACCCGCTACGATCCCTCACTTTATGAAGCCAATAACCAATATCTGTACAAACAGTTCGATTCCCTCCCCATGGGCACCCGAATCGTAACCTACTGCACGCTGCCAGATATCATTCCCGAGGCCTATGTTAAAATCAGGTCTGAAATTAAAGGAAAGCTGAATTTTTGGATCAAAAGGCATTAATGCATCATTCTTGCGGTCAAAAATCCTTTCACCAGACAGTGTTCGCTTTTATGAGGAATATTGACATTCAGTCGGACAATAACCGATCTATTATTCAGGCCTTAAAAGAAGGAAAATCCATCGACAAAAAACTCCCCTCCCAAGGGAAGTTAAAGATTGAAAACAATTTGCCCTTCCTGCTGATCTACAGATATAAAAGCCTTCCGTTACGGCAAACAGTAAGGTTAGTAATGGGGGAATCTTCTTATTTCGTTTCATCGGGAAGTGAAGAGGACATTGATGAAAGCCGTGAACTTCTTCTGGCTATTTCCAAAACCTTGTCAGCCTCCTTCGGCACGGTAATGTTTTTAGAAATTTGGGAAGGAAAAGCTGACAGTAAAGAATTTGTAATTAAATCCCCCAAAGACCTCGCCCAAGCAACAGTACATACATTGTCTGGAGAGCTCGCTGGCCTCAGCCATAATTTTCCTGGAATCAGTGTAAGAGTCGAACACACCAATGACAGGCACCCAGAGGGTTTGGCCCCCCTCATGAGCATCAGCCAATGCCAAGAAGCAGGTTGCTTGCTGATGGGATTGGAAATCCCCCCCTTTTACAGAAGTATAGAGGACAACGAGTTTTATTACCAGTATTTCAGGATACTGAAAAAGAGACTTTCAAACATCCTTAGAAAAACCCTTTTCGAATTTATCAGAACCCAAACTTCCTCTGATATTGACAGCTACCATGCCCTGGGAAGCCGAACACTTGAGCCGGTGGTATGGGAGGTAGACAATAAATTGGCTGAAATTGAACAGGCCTACCGTTTTCTCTTACTGATTTCTCCCATCAATACCCTGAAGGCAAGGGATGAATTCGCTAGGACCAATTTCAAAAAAAACCCGGAATTTCTTTATAGAATCCTCCCCATTGACCCCGATCATTTAAAAGAACAACTTTATCAAATCAAAGTACGCTCCATAGAAGATCCCACCCTAGCCTTTCTTTACCGAGAGAAGAGGGAGGAACTTGACAAGCAGATTACCATGCTTGGAGAAAGGGGAACGAAACACTTTATGTATAGCAGCATTCGGCTCTATGAATCCGTGGATCCTGAACTTCTTGAAAAGGCCAAAGGAATATTAACCAGATTCCCTTCCTTACATACCAAGACTACGGAATGGGCGGATTGCCATGAGCTAGCAAGGGCTGCAAAGGAAGAGATAGACTGGTACAAACAATTCTACGTACTCTTGGATGCTACGGTCACCATCAAACCGGACATCATCGGAATTATGGTTTCCAAAGGTCAGGTATTGATCGGTGAAAGCTTCAAAGTACCAAAAACTCGGGTGGAATCCCTGATCCACCATGAAGTGGGTACCCATGTGCTGACTTATTACAACGGCAAATCCCAGCCTTTAAAACTTTTGTATTCTGGCTTTGCAGATTATGATGAGCTCCAGGAGGGACTGGCAGTACTGGCGGAATACCTCACCGGCGGTCTTACACGGGGCAGACTGCGGCTCTTGGCGGCAAGGGTCATTGCAGGGCATTCCTTAACGGAAGGAGCGGATTTCTGTGGCACTTTTCACGAACTGCACCATGATTATGGTTTTGAGTTGGGAACAGCCTTCGACGTGACGGCGAGGATCCATCAAGGCGGTGGCTGCACCAAAGACATTATCTATCTCCGCGGGCTGATCCAGCTGATGGATTATCTGAAAAACGGAGAAAAGCTAGAACCGTTGTACGTAGGGAAAATTGCACTAAAACATGTCCCTTTTATGGAGGAATTACATCATCGAAATATCCTCAGGCCCATTCCCCTTCAACCCCGGTTTCTTCAGCACCAAGATGCTATGAAACGATTGCAATTGGTCAAAGATGGAATCACCGTCGAAAACCTCATATCGACTTAAACCATCACCACAAGTCTGATCGGGATTTTTGGCGGATAGATCAGTTTGCATCTCGGGATACATCTGCCCTTACAATTTCAAAACGGAGCATCCTATCTTTAGCATTAACCGGTCCGTTTGTATTACAGGTCGGATTTACAATCGCCAAAATAGCTGCCAGAAAATTGAGCATTGAATTCCAATCCATAAATATCTCGGCTTGCACGGGTCACCAAACTACCTGCTCTCCTTCTTGGCCTCTTCCCCTATCGCCAAAAGATTGGTAGGGATGGGATTTTCCTTGAGCACTCTTGCCAAATAGGCGGTATTGGCTACCAAACTTCTAAGGTTCTTATTGGTGAAAAAATGGCGATCGCCGTTAGCTTCAATATAACTAGGACCAGGCCCGGCTGTCCCTACCCAGTAGGCCATGGAGTTGGGAGGAATACTGCAACCGGAATGGTCCAAGCTAAACAGTACATCGGCACAAACTTTCTTGGCACCGTCTTCATTTCCGGTCACTAGCACGCCACCCACTTTGTTGTACAAGGGCGGCTGTCCATTTATGGGATCTTCTTCGCTGGTGCTGCCATCTATCCGTTCTATCACCATCTTGCATACCGCGGATTTATCCCCCAACCAGATGGGAGTGGCGATGATGAAAATTTGGGCAGCTTTAATTTCTTCCAAGATAAGAGGCCAATCGTCCCCTTTGCCTTCATCTGATGTATTTCCAAAAGCCACTTTAAAATCTATCACACGGATCACTTTAGTCGTTACTCCAGATTCGGCATACAATTCCGTCGCCTTGTCAATCAAAGCCTCTGTATTGGAAACATCTGGTGACTTTTTAAGCGTACAATTGAGTATAACTGCTTTTAAGGACATCATAATATGGTTAAGTGTTAAAGTTTATCGGATTCTAAAGGCACGGGTTCCCCGGTTTCCGCAGCTTGGTAGATGGCCATCAGTATAGCCAAATCCCTACATCCCATTTCACCAGGCACCTTCGTTTCTTTTCCCTCCAAAAGTGATTGGGCAAATTCGTCCATTTGTAAGGTTTGCTGGTTTACTTCTTGGAAATCCATCGGTCCTTCACTGGTGCTCCCTTCAATTCCGTTATAAGCATAGGCAGGTTCCAATTCCCATGATCCGCCATTGGCTTTTCCTTTTAACCAATCGCTAGCCTCGGCATAGCTACAAGTGCCATGGGCGAGAATGCCATCCGGAAATGCAAGCGTCCCACTGATGGATTCTTCGACAGTGTCATAAATATCCGGGCGCGAGACTTTACCAAATTGAGCCTCCTTTACCGCAATAGGGGCTTTTCCAACCGTGTAACAGGCAGCTTGGACCACATAAATACCCACATCCATTAAGGGCCCTCCGCCTGCAAATTTCTTCTGCAGCCTCCACGCGGAGGGATCGTCCAAAAGCATGGAATGATTGCCTTTCACTTTCCTGAGATTCCCCAATTTTCCTTGGCCCAACTGCATTGTATATTGGTGGTAAGGATCAAAATGCAACCGATAGCCAATCCCCAACTTTACCTTATTCCTGTTACAGGCTTCAATCATTTCCTTACATTCATGGACAGATATCGCCATGGGCTTTTCACATATCACGTGCTTTCCAGCATTTGCAGCCCGAACAGTATAATTGGCGTGTTGGGAGTTAGGAAGCACGATATAAACAATGTCAATTTCCTTGTTGGAGGCAATTTCCTCAAAATTTTGGTAACTGTAAACGTTGCGGTCGGGTATCCCGTACTGCGTTTGCCAGTGCGGAATTTTCTCAGGACTTCCTGTCACAATACCTTTTAATTCACAGTACTGGATTTGTTTTAGGGCAGGAGCCAATTGTTCTTCAGCATACTGCCCCAAGCCCACAAGGGCAATTCCTAATTTGTTGTTTTTGCTTTCAAGCTGCTGCGTAGAAAGGTCGTCCATTTTCTTGTGTTTAGGATGAAATATTGATCACATACCACAGGCTGAAATAAATACAGGTGACGCCAAAGGCAAAAACCAAGTGGGCAATAATTATAATAGGAAAAAAAATCTTCTTATTCACCTGTTCAGGTTCATACGTTAATTGAAGAAAGGCAAACCATCCTATCATCCCCACTAAGCCATTCACCAGACCGAAAACGAAGGTATCCAAAGCAGTAGGCCCTCCAATCCCTCGACTCCAAAGCCAGGTATAACAGTAGGCGAACAATATGCCTACGGACAGATGAATGATCTGTCCATATTTATTTTTGTGTCTCAGGCGGTAAAAGGGCTTCCCATTGAAATAATGATGGACGACCTGCCCGAGAATCAATGGAACCCTCACCCCATGACTGAAATAGTCATTGATTAACCTCAGAAACAGGCTCATAAATGCCGCACCGCCTATACCCGAGATAAATACAATGACTATTTCCAAAATTGATTCTTCCGCCATGTTGTGACAGCTTTATCCTTCTAGGAATTGAAACCGCCTGTGATCTCGTTCTTTTTTTCAAGTTCTGAAGGGGGCATCTTAACATCCGAAGAAACCATGCTGGTGTCTTCTATATCCCCGCCTTCGATCAACACTTTGAAGTCGTGCAATTCTTCATGCAAAAGTTTTTCAAACGCGGGATTTAAAAACCTTGCGATGCCCGTCCCGAGGCCACCCATCACCGGGTGATAACTGAACACCACTCTGATGAGGGTTCCCGAACTGTTGACATCATCATAAAATTCCACTTTACCCGCATTTTCAACGATCGCTCCCTCTTTAGATCGCCAACCGATGAGCTTTCCGGGGATATCCTTTACCACTTCCGCCTCCCATGAAACTGTGCCATGGTTACCGGGCAACACCGCATTCCAACGGGATTCCGTCTGGCTCGTCTGCTCTACACTAAGCAGGTGCTTCATAAACAAAGGAAGATTCTCCAGCTTTCTCCAAAAGTCATACACTTCCTGACGGGGTACCGCCACCACATACTCCGCCCTCAGGTTGATGGCAGGTGTTTTTGTGCTATCCTTTCCAAGCTTCGTATATACCGGGCAATTTCCCGAAATACCGCGATATAGCAGGTAAATAGACGAAAGGTATTTTATTGGATTTCTAAAGGGCTTTCTGAAGCTAACCCCCCATAAAATCAATCCGGTAGTCACCGAAAGGGCCCGTTCGACAGTGTTAACATTTTGATAATTATCCTGATCTTTCATAAAATTATTATTTTAGAACCTGTTTTGATTTCTTCCATATAGACACAAAATCAATTCCCTAAATAATTACTTTCATGTATGGCAGCAGGAAAACAGATGCCAATACCATTATAAGCCCTGCAATGCGAAAATCCGGAAAGGCTTGTACAGTCGGAACGGTTTAAGTTTCTAAGGATCATTAGTGACAAAGTGTAGCAAATTCACCACAGGTTTTAGCTTTCACGTTACGCTATACTCCTCCCATACCAAGAGCGCGGAGACCGTAATACCCTGTGCAGTCACTACACAACAGGGTGCCTCCCCCCTTAAGTAGGGGCGGTTCTCTCTTCCAAAAATTCAAAGGATCATCAGGAGGCCTGTTTTCTGTTTTCCAAACTGGCTTTTAGCTGCGCCATAAGATCCTTGGCCGGAGTAGCCTTGCTGTCGAATTTCTTGATCCTGGATTTTTTACCCTTGCCCTTGGCTTGGATAATCTTCAACAGCTGGTCATTATAAACATCCTTGTATTTTTTAAAATCGAATTTCTCCGTGTATTGGTCGATAAGCGTCAGCGCCATATCTACTTCCTTCTTGGAGACTTTGGTCGTGGGCAGCTTTAAATCCCCACCATCCCTAATTTCATCGGAAAACCGGATAATATGGGCTACCATGATATCATTATATACTCCAATCAAGCAGAGATTCTCCTTTTGGCGCATGACAAAAGTCGCCAGCCCCAACTTTTTGGTTTTTTTTAAGGCATCTCTCAGCAGGTTATACGATTTACCACCTTCCTTTTGAGGCTCCAAAAAATAGGGTTTTTTATAAAGAACTTCGGCCACTTCCTCTTCTTTGATAAAAGCCTCTATTTCCAAGGTTCTGCTCTTTTTCATATTGGCCTTATCAAAATCCTCGTCATCGAGAATGACGTAATTGTCCTCAATTTTATACCCTTTGACAATGTCTTTCCATTCCACTTCCTTCCCCGTTCTCTCATTGACGCGTTTGTACCTGATCCTGGCATGATCATGACGGTCGAGCATATCCAAATCCAGCTTTCTATCCTCGGATGCCGAGTACATTTTGATGGGTATGGTCACTAGACCAAAACTAATCGAACCATTCCAAATTGATCTCATTGTTTTATCTTGTTAGTGGATACTGACTATGAAAAAGAAAACATCTATTATCTAAATTTATACCACATTAGAAAGGGAGTGAATGGATCTGCCGCAAGGGGAGTCAAACAGTGAACCAAATGACAAAAAAAACCTCCCCTTGATCTCTGCCAAGGGGAGGTTTGCAATTAATAGAAAGTGACCTGGCCTGTTATTTTGTCCAATAATCAATCACCAAAACATCCTCCATATGGGGAACTAACACCTCTACAAACGCTTTGTGATCGGGGTGAGGCAAATATACATCCCTACCTTCCTCACTATCGAAAGTAACGAAGAAACAATGGGTAAATCCTTTATCTGCTCCTTCAGGACTGTTGTTGGTCCCCCACTCATATCCTTTAATTTCTGGAATCTTGTTTTCTAAGGCTCCAAAAGCTTCTTCAACTTTTGCGATGTCCTCTTGGGAAGTTCCTTCCTTAAACTTGATCAGCACCACATGGCGCAACAATTCTTGGTTCATGTTCAACTCTGGTTTGGTTTCAATAATTTCTTCATTTTCGCTTTTCACGGTAGTATTTTCCGTATTACAAGCCATGATAAAGGGAAAAAGAAAAACAATAAGAAAAATACGTTTCATAAGACAGACATTTAGATAGTTGTGAAGCACCAAATTAGCAAAAAGAACGCAAAATGGATTTAGGAAACAAAAAAAATTAAATTTTCTGTTTTTCAACCCAGAAGTTCACTAATATTAGGAATATATTTATAGCAAAAAAAAACCTTCCTCTTTTCGAAAAACAAGAACAAAAAAACTTTGGATGGAAAATTTTGATCTCGTATATGTTGTGGATGATGACCCGCTCTATATATTCAGTATGAAAAAAGTGTTGGGCTTAACCGATTTCTGCCAAGAGTCGAAGTTTTTTAAAAATGGACTAGAGGCTCTGGATGACCTTATCCCTCGCCTTACCCAAAATGGGCAATTGCCCGATGTTATATTTTTGGACATCAGTATGCCCTTGATGAACGGCTGGCAATTTTTGGATGCGTTGAAAGACTATCCCGTACATCATAACATGAAAATTTTTATTGTATCTTCTTCCATTGACCCTTACGATACGGGAAAATCGGCCTCCTATGATATCGTGACCGATTATATCTATAAACCTATCACTATAGAAAAAATGAAGGAACTTAAGGTCAAACTCCTGTCTTAATACCATGGAATGAACGTAAGGATCGTAGGAGGAGTGTCTAGAGTAACGAAATGTCAAGACTGAGGATATCAGTATTTTATGGTTTCTGTCGGTCTTTCTTCTTTTGCGCCATTTTACGCTTGTCCTCCAAGCGTCTTTTTACAGCTGCCTTAGTAGGCTTACTGGCTTTTCGGACTTTTTTGAACGTGAAGGCCTTTTCGATCAGTTTGTGAAATTTAGAAATGGCCTCTTCTTTATTTTGAAGCTGGGACCTATGTGTCTGAACGGTTATAATAAGAATTCCTAGACCGGAAATATGGGAGGCCAGCTTCTGGAGAAGGATTTTTTTCTCTTCTTCTTCCAACAATACCGAATTATTCACATCAAACCTCAGGGACACCTGACTGTTAACCTTGTTTACATTTTGGCCTCCGGGACCGCTGCTCCTTGATGCAGAAAACTCGCATTCCCTTGTCAGGCCCTTCTCCTTAATTCGTTCCAGTCGGTTCATAGCCTAAAGCAAGTTAAACGGTTGTTCCCATCCAAAATTAAAGATCATTTCATTATATTCGGCCACTTAAGATTTGTGAAAATCCCTACTAAGAAGCCACATCTTATCGTGTAAAATTCTCTTAAATCAAGAATATGGATCCTCTTTTAGTTTTTGGTGTGATCGCCGCCTACTTCCTGCTGTTGTTACTTATTGGCTATCTTACCTCCCGTAAATCAGACGGCCTCACTTTTTATACCGGAAATAAACAGTCACCTTGGTACTTGGTGGCATTTGGGATGGTAGGGGCTTCCCTGTCCGGAGTCACGTTTATTTCCGTTCCGGGAGAAGTGGGGAATTCCAATTGGTCTTACCTCCAATTCATCATGGGAAACATGGTGGGCTATTCCGTTATCGCTTTGGTCTTGATTCCCTTGTTCTACAAGATGAACCTCATTTCCATCTACGAATATTTGAAAGAACGGTTTGGTCCAAAATCCTACATGTCAGGCTCGCTGATTTTTTTGGTATCCCAGACCATTGGAGCCTCATTTAGGCTCTTTTTAGCAGCTACAGTGCTACAGATTGCCTTCTTTGATGCCTTCGGCGTCCCCTTTTATGTTTCTGTCTTTACAACCATCGGGTTGATTTGGCTGTATACTTTCAGAGGGGGCATCAAAACCATCGTATGGACGGATACACTCCAGACCACCTTTCTGCTTTTGGCGGTTATCGTCAGTATTTATATCATCTCATCGCATTTGAACATGGGCGGTTTTGAGCTTGTTGCTTTTGTCGGGAAGAGCGACATGTCCACTATCTTTGTATGGGATTTTCTTTCCGACCAAAATTTTTTCAAAATGTTCGTAGCGGGAATTTTTATCACTATAGCCATGAACGGTCTGGATCAAAACATCATGCAAAAGAACCTCACCTGTAAAAACAAGAAGGAAGCTCAAAAAAACATCTTGTGGTTTTCCATTTCCTTTTTTATTTCAAACCTGTTCTTCCTGGCTTTAGGCGTACTGATCTATTTTTATGCCTCCCAAAACAACATTGCCATCCCCTCCTCTTCTGATGAGCTTTATCCCTTGTTGGCGTTAAACCATTTTGGAATGGTGGCAGGGATCATCTTTATGGTGGGAATCATAGCCGCAGCATTTTCCAGTGCTGACTCTGCATTAACGGCATTAACTACATCTTTTTGTATAGACATCTTAAAATTACCTGCTCGGAAAAACGTCAATCAGAACAAAGTCAGGCTGTGGGTACATGTAGGATTCACCTTGGCCGTCTTTTTTACCATCGTGCTATTTGACCAGATAAACGATAAGAGCGTGGTAACCGCTGTGTTTAAAGTTGCCGGATTTACTTATGGGCCCTTGTTGGGAATGTTTTCATTTGGTCTAACCAATAAATTTTCCGTTAAGGATAAGTGGGTTCCCATCCTTTGTATCCTTAGCCCCTTAATATCCTACATACTTGACCGAAATTCCATCGCATGGTTCGGAGGGTATCAATTTGGTTTTGAAATCCTGTTGATCAATGCTGCCGTTACCTATGTCGGGCTGCTGCTGTTAGTGAAACGGCAGTAAGAATATAGGAGCCGGTTGATCGAAATTACCGCTAAGGGACTGGATTAAGGGGAGAAAAGTCAATTGGCTTTATGACAGGCGTCATATTTTGGCAATGAGAGGCAGCATACCTTTAGGATTCAATATTCATTCATCGTTTATCCGAATCCATGCATCCATTCGCTCCCCATACTTTCCATATCCCTGTTATGGGATTGGGTTTTACAGTTGATACTCCCCTCAAAGTCGCCCGTTTCGGCATATCTTCGGTCCTCTCCATTGTGGAGGACGAGTTGTTGGAAAAGATGTGTGCCTTTTATTGTCAAAACGAGGGCATTCCGTTTGAAGCTCACTCCAGTAAGGATCCAGACTCTCGCGAAAAAAGGATTACTGCCTATCTAAATCTACTGGACATGCTTGTGAAAAAACAAATCGGAATAATGAGGCAAGAGCCTTTTGAAACGGGAAGGGATATTGTTAAATATTTTGAAATGCTACCCGATTATTTCCCAGCAAAAAAACTTTATCTGGCCATGTTGGAGACCGATGGTTTTGAAAAGGCGCAGCTGCAACAGCAACTTAAAGACGGGCTGATAGCCGGAGACATTGATGTCAACATTATGACCAAAGTGGATAAGGTCAACTATCACCAAGACGGCACACCTCTCCCTTCAGAATACTCAGATGCACTAGCTGCGCTAAGGGGATTTGCTAAAAGCAACCTCACATCTTCCGTCGTATTTTCCGCGGGTATGAACCCCAGGCTTTATAGTTATTGCGAACAATTTGAGGATTTCTTTCCGACAGAAGATGGTCTGCTTACAAAGAAAATTATCCTTAAGGTGAGTGATTTCCGCTCTGCCCTGATTCAGGGAAAGTTCCTTGCTAAAAAGGGAATCTGGGTATCAGAATTCCGTATTGAATCCGGCTTAAACTGCGGCGGCCATGCTTTTGCTACAGAAGGGCTTTTGCTGGGACCGATACTGGAAGAATTTAAAGCCAAACGGAATGAGCTGCTGGAAGAATTGTTTTTATTATGCAACCAAGGCTTGAAAGCGAAAGGAAAGCCTATGTTCAATGAAAAACCCCCTATGAAAATTACTGCCCAGGGAGGTTTAGGAACCTACGAGGAAAACCGGTTCTTGCTGTCCTATTATCGTCTGGACAGTGTGGGCTGGGGCAGTCCATTTCTTTTGGTTCCTGAAGCGACCAGCGTCGACGAAGAAACCTTGCAACAGCTGGCTAGGGCGCGTCAAGAGGATTACTACCTCAGTCATGCCTCACCACTGGGAGTTCCTTTCAATAATTTCCGAAAAAGCAGTTCGGAAGTTCAAAGGAAGATGAGAATTGACAAAAACCGGCCAGGCAGCCCTTGTTATAAAAAATTTCTGTCTTCCAACACTGAATTTACCGACAAACCGATATGTACTGCCTCCCGCCAATATCAAAACCTTAAAATAAAACAATTGAGGGATAGCGATCTTTCGAATGAAATAAAAGCGGAGGAAATCCGAAAAGTGGCAGAGAAGGATTGTTTGTGTGAGGGCCTGGGCGCACCTGCCTTATTAAAAAACAATCTCTCTCCAGCACATAATTTAAAAGCTGTCACCATATGCCCGGGACCTAATTTAGCCTTTTTTTCCGGCACCTTTTCCTTGAAAGAAATGGTTTCTCATATTTATGGCAGGGCGAACGTGCTCAATCAGCTCAACCGGCCCCATGTGTTTATCAACGAGCTGAAGATATATATTGAGTATTTTAAAAATGACATGGAAGACAGCCTCGACTCCATGACCGCAAAAAAAGAGAAATACCTGAAGCTGTTCAAGGAAAACCTGGAAAAAGGTATTGTATACTACCGATCAATGGCCGCCATTCTGGGAGTGGAATCCATGGTACTTTTGGATGCTTTGCAGGCAGAATTAAATGAAACTTCCGTTGCCGTAGAGCAATAACCTAGTATTTGGTAACCGAGAAGTAGGGAAAACTCCTTTGTTCGCAGATATATGGGCGATCGCTGTTTAAACCTGCTGTCGGAATTGTTAGGGGCGAAAACCAATGACCTGTCGCTAACTAGCGAGGAATATCTGCGTAACGTCCATGGGTCCTGGGGATTGTGGGAACGGACATAGTCCATAGGGATATACGGGCAATTCATATGGATGACCCGCCCCATCGGCAAGGGCAACTCTTCCATAATGATGAATTATGGTGAGATCAAAAAAAGAATTTAGGTTTATCTTGCAATACTTCTTCTCTTCGGTTTTTTTAATTAGTTTGTATCTAATCTTTTGCGGACAGTAGCAAATCCTTGCGCAAAAAATTAGTCCACATCGATTAGCCCAATTGTTCCTAATTCCAGTAGTACTATTAGCTATAACCCATTTGACATGAACCCGAAAAAATTCGAACCATCCAGAAGAAATTTTATCAAAGCCGCAAGCGTTGCTTCTGCGGGATTTATGATTGTACCCCGTCACGTATTGGGCGGCCCTGGCTTCCTTGCGCCAAGCGATAAGCTGCTTGTAGCGGGAATCGGAGTGGGGGGAAAAGGCCGATCCGATTTGGCTAAATTTTTCGAAAGCGGCAAAGCCGACATCGCTTATTTATGTGATGTGGATGACCGTCAATCCAAGGAATCAAGAGAAAGATATCCCAAAGCCAAATATTATAAAGACTATAGGGAGATGTTCGATAAGGAATCCAAAAATTTTGATGCGGTTTCCGTATCCACCCCCGACCATAACCATGCCGTACAAGCCATGGCCGCCATGCAGCTGGGAAAGCACGTATATGTACAAAAACCCTTAACTCATGACATATATGAGGCAAGAAAACTCACTGAAGCGGCGGAAAAGTACAAAGTTGTGACCCAGATGGGCAATCAGGGTGCCTCGGGAGACGGTGTCAGGCAACTACAGGAATGGTATGATGCGGATATCATAGGCGATGTCCATACGGTACAGATATGGACCAACCGCCCCATCTGGCCCCAAGGGATTCCTTGGCCGACCAATTCGCCAGCCGTTCCAGAAGGACTCGATTGGGATCTATGGCTGGGTACAGCACCTCAAAAAAATTACGTGGACAACCTGATACCTGGGAGCTGGAGAGGTTGGTGGGATTATGGCACCGGTGCATTGGGAGATCTCGGCTGCCACTTAATGGAGGCTCCATTCCGCGTGCTGGACCTTAAATATGCCAACGATGTGCAGGCAAGTGTAGGAAGCGTCTTTGTAGAATTTGGAAAAAGAGGCTTTTTCCCTGACAGTTGCCCCCCTTCCAGCCATGCTACGCTCACTTTTCCAAAAACTGCCAAAACCAAAGGGCCTGTTACCATGCACTGGATGGATGGTGGTATTAAGCCAGAACGCCCAGAAGAATTGGGCCCTGACGAACTTTTCGGCGACGGCAATAGTGGGATTTTATTTATTGGCACCAAAGGCAAAATGATGGCCAGCGAATACGCCGCCAACCCGAGGCTTTTGCCCCTGTCAAGAAACCAGGAAGTTCAGGTTAAACAGACACTCGAAAGGGTTCCGGGGAGCGCTGACGGCCACTACGCGCAGTGGGTTGAGGGCGCTATAGCCGGATACGGCAACAAACAACTGAGTTCTTCGTTTGAACTTGCCGGTCCTTTGACGGAAGCGATCTTAATGGCAAACTTGGGAATCAGAGTGGCAGACATCCCCGTTCCTCGGGCATCAGGCAGAGGCATGGATTACCCCGGGTCCAATACTAAACTGCTTTGGGACAATGCAGCCATGAGGGTCACCAATTTTGACATGGCTAATCAGTTCGTAAAAAGAGAATACCGCGAAGGGTGGACCTTGGGAGTATAAATTTCTCGTGTAAGCAAAGGATTCTTCCGGGGAATATTCTTTGGAAGAATTCTTTCATTACACATAAAGCGGCTATTATAACTTCCGGTATATTATTTGACTTTTAGCTGTGTGATATGAAAACCAATGTCAATGAAGATTTCCCGATAGATTTTTCTTCCTTTGTTTCTAGTTTGCCTATCGCAGTCTTTGTAGTGGATGATCAGGGCAAGATTGTATTTAGTAACCAGCTATGGCTGGATGCAACAGGTCTTTTGGAAGATGAAATCGCTGATCTCCGACAAATGGATGCCTTAGAAGCCTTCTTTTCCCATAAATTCACCCCTATATCTGAAAAAATTTATGCCTCCCAACACCCCGAAGAAACAGAAATTTGCGTAATCCATAAATCAGCTTTACAAAAAGCCCATTTTAAATTTACCGCTGCTCTCTTCCAAAAACGCTATATCCTATTCACAGGGATTGACATCACTGAACAAGTAAGGCTTCGACATGTGCTTCAAGACAAAAAAACCCAGTTTTTTTCCCTAATCAATTCTTTAGGGGATATGGTTTTTAAAGCAAACAAAAATGGCGAAATCCTAAACATTTGGAGCAATAATTTCTCTGAGTTCTTCCCCAATGAAACTCTTGAAGAGCAAACAAATCTCTCTGATTGTTTACCTCAGGAAGTAGTTGATTTTTTTACTGATTCCTTACATGACTCCATTCTAAAGGGACGTCCGACTGAACTGGTGTTTCCCTACCAATGCGAAGGAAAAGAACGTTGGTATTTAGCTAAGGTATCGCCTTTACAACCCCTGAGCAAGGAGAGCATGGAGGAGGTTATAGTCATTGTCAGAGAAATCACGGAAGAACGGAAAACCCGACACCAAATCGAGTATAAAAACAAGTTGATCAACCAGTTTACCTCGATCAACAACGGCCCCGTGTTACATACCGTCGAAGGGAACGCTTGTGAATATATTTTCATAGCTGGCAACCTTTCTTCTCTGACCGGCTATAAGGATAATAATTTCTCCTGGACAGCTATTATCCATAAGAACGATTCTGATAATGTGTTGAATAGTCTGGAAGAGTTAAGGGCCAACCCCAAGCTTAGCCACAGAGAGTTGGTCTATAGAATTTATGATAACAATGGAAATACCAAATGGGTGGCCAACTACCTTTCCAAATCAAAAGAAGGGGGAGAAGACGTAATTCTGGGGGTTATTCTTAATGTGACGGAAGTACAGCTGCTTAACGATCAGTTAAAACAAAGAGACAGGATACTGACCAATACCAGTAAAGTTGCCATGATTGGGGGTTGGGAATATGATGTCGAAAACTGTCATTTTAGTCTGACGGACGAGATATACCGGATCTATGAGAGGGACAGAAGGAATTTCAATGTGGTGGAAAGTACTGATCATTATGTGGAAGAACATCGTCCTTTGATTCGACAATGCCTGGAAAATTTAATATCGACGGGTAAACATTTTGATAACGAACTCCAAATTTTGACAGGAGAAGGGGAAAAAAAGTGGGTGAGGTCAGTCGGGTCGGCAGAGTGGAAAAGCGGAAAAATCACCCATATCTATGGGATCCTTCAGGATATTGATGAGAAAAAGAAAAAGGATCTTGTTCTTCAGGAAAACGAGCAGCTGTTCAATGCAGCTTTTGAACGGGCTCCCGTCGGAATTGGACTGTTGTCTCTCCAAGGTCAGTGGCTCCGGGTAAATTCGTCTTTAAGTAGGTTTTTTGGCTTTCCGCCAAAAGAGTTGCTAGAAACCCCTATCAATAAATTGGGACTTACTGACGCTTCAAATAATCCGTTTCTCTGGGAGGAAATCTCCCGTCTGGCGGAAAGTACGTATCAATTGGAGGAAAAATATAAAACAGCCAGCGACAAGGTAATGTGGGGAAGAATCAGTATCAACCCCGTTAATAAAGATGATGGCTCTCCTGCCTACTTCATTATCCAAATAGTGGATATTACTGAAAATAAACAATATGAAGAAAACCTGATTCTCGCCAAGAAAGAAGCAGAAAAAGACAATAAAATCAAATCTGACTTCCTCTCTACCATGTCGCATGAAATCCGGACGCCCCTCTATGGGGTGATTGGTTTGACCAACCTCCTTTTGGAAGAAATCCAAGGCAGTAAATTACAAGAGCACCTCAAAGCGCTCAAATTTTCTTCCGACAGCTTGTTTCTTCTAGTCAATGACATACTCGACTTTTCGAAGATCAAATCCGGGGTATTATCGCTTGAGAAAAAACCTTTTGATCTAAGACGATTAGCGGAAGCGGTGGAAGAAATTAACCTACCCAAATCCAAGGAAGGAAAGAACACCATGTCCCTTCATTATGATGAAGCGCTATCCGATCAATACATTGGGGATGAGCTGCGGATAGGACAGATACTTAATAATTTGGTAAATAACGCCGCGAAATTCACCAGCAACGGTCACATTGCAATAAGTGTAAAAAAATTAGGCGAGGCAGAAAACAAACACAACATTCTATTTTCAGTAAAGGACAATGGAATTGGAATTGCAGAAGATGTACAGCCTTTTGTTTTTGACCAATTTATTCAAGCTGAAGCGGGAATAAGTAAAAAATATGGAGGTACGGGCTTGGGACTGGCGATTGTCAAAGGATTGGTGGAGGCGATGGGGAGTCATATCCAACTTACTAGCGAATTAAAGAAGGGTACTGATGTTTCATTCGAACTTTTGTTGGAGAAACCCATGCTGGACTTACTTCCATCTGTCCCCAAGAAAGGTGATGATAAAAAAGACCTCCATAAAAAAACCATATTATTGGTAGAGGATAATCCAATAAGCATGATTGTAGCCAACGAGTACATCAAGAAATGGAATGGAAATGTTATAAAAGCAGTAGATGGAGAGGATGCGGTAAAAAAATTCCTGGAAAACAAGGAGCTAATCGACCTGGTCTTAATGGATCTTCAGATCCCTATTTTGAATGGCTTTGAGGCGGCCGAAAGAATCAATAGAGCAAGCCCTGAAACCCCAATCATTGCCTTGACGGCATCTTTGGAGGATGAAAATCATTTTGAAACAGGAGATTCTATCATGAAGACATTCCTGATCAAGCCATTTATTCCTGATCATCTCTACCATACCCTCCAAACTTACCTGCACTGATACCGTTAACTGAAATATATACAAACCTACAGACACCAACTTAAATTAGACGAATCAATAATATTTAATATGAAGATATTGGTACCAACAGATTTCTCTGATAATGCAAAGAATGCGTTCGAATTCGCAAAAAAAATAGCCAAGACAAGCCATGGTACCATTACCCTTCTCTATGCCTATTACAACATTTATGATTTTGCTGCCCAATCTTCCTCTATTTTCGTGCAGATTGAAGAGATTGCAAACCAAGCCATGGAGGAATTAAGTGCAGATCAAGACGAGGAATGTATGGTGGATCAGAAAATTGTACAGGGCTCTATTGCCACTGCAGTTACCTCTACAGCGTACCGGGAAAACTATGACCTCATCATTATGGGGACGCAAGGAGCAAGCGGTATAAACAAAGCGTTAATTGGATCTAATACCGCCCATGTCATTAGAGACAGCAGCGTGCCCGTACTTGCTGTGCCTTTTAAAGCTACTTATGACAAAATAAAAGAGATTGTGGTCTCTGTAGAATGGGATACTACTGAAAAAAAATTCTTCGAGAAGTTATTCCAAATCAGCCAGCAATGGGAGTGGCCTTTTCGGACCCTCCACATCAAGACTGAAGAGAACGACAAATCGGAGCACACTATTCCTGATCTGATGCAATTTCTAGAAAAAAGCTACCCAAATATACAGCATTCTACAGCAATGGCAGAAGATATTTATGAGGGGATCAACCAACATTTACAGGAAGAAAGTGATTGCCTACTGGTCATGTTTTCCAAGCAAAGACCTTTTTTCGAACATTTATTATTCAGAGGCAATATTGAGAAAATGGCCTACCACACCCACACTCCGCTGTTGGTATTGAAGTGAATCTTAAAGTAGCACCATATTAAGCTATTCTTAGCTTCAGTCGGGTCTTCTCTTGTTTTTGATTTCCGTCTGCCTCTCCTACGCCATCCATCTTTAGTGTAACTTCATTCCCATCTTCCCTTTGCGCCAACCCCTTTCAAACGGGGGCATTCCGCCTATTGAAAAGGTATTTGTGCATTCACTAAACTCGATACCAACAGTTAAAGAACTTCAGCATTAAATGTATCCCCCTGAGAAAGGTCCCCGGTATCAAAGCCCTTTTTAAACCAGCGCATTCGTTGTTCCGAAGTTCCATGCGTAAAAGAATCCGGGATCACCTGCCCCTGTGTCTGTCTTTGGATGCGGTCATCCCCGATGGCGCTCGCTGCCGTCAAGGCTTCCTCAATATCCCCTTCATCCAGAATGTTTAAGGTATTTTTGGCATGATGTGCCCACACACCCGACAGAAAATCGGCCTGTAGTTCCAGTCTTACCGACATTCGGTTATACTCTTCCTGGCTTACTTGACCCTGCAGGTTGTGTACCTTATCCGTTATTCCCATGAGTTTTTGTATATGGTGGCCTACCTCATGGGCGATGACATATGCTTGTGCAAAGTCTCCCGGGGCATTAAACCGGTCTTTTAATTCCTCATAAAAGCTGAGGTCAATATAAAGTTTCTCATCACCAGGACAATAGAAAGGACCTGAAGCAGAAGTAGCAGATCCACAGGCAGATTGCACGCTTCCTTTAAACAATACTAAAGTTGGCTCCCTATAACCCTGTAAAAGTTGGTTCCAAATATCCTCTGTATCCTGGAGCACCACTGCACTGAATTCAGCGAGGGAGTCCTCCTCGGGAGTTCCCTGGTAGGAAGCAGCGGTCGTGGCTCCCATTCCCCCACCCCCGTTAAATTGTTGCAACAGCGACAAGGGGTTGGTGCCAGTAGCCCACATAATCAGAATAAAAATCCCTGCCACTACCAAACCGGTTTTGGAAAACAAAAACCTCATGATCATTCCCAATGCCAGTGGAGAAATTCCTCCTCCTCCAAAAGAACCCGATCTCCCCCTCCTGTCTTCAATGTTGCTGCTTTTTCTTCTACCTTGCCATTTCATGTGGTATGATATTTATAGACGTAAAGAGTATAGACCTAATCAATATGGGAAACATCGCTTTTTTTACCATAGATATCGATCAATGAATATACCGATTTGAAAATTAATAATGATAAACCATTTCGATTTACTATCTTAGGTCAGCAAAATTCTTGGAAGAATTAGATCATTCAATCCAATAACAACATACAATAAATTTCACAAATACAAATGATCACCGAACAACAAAAAGAACAGATACTTAGCAGAGGAATGTCCTTGGACATAGTAGAAGAACAGATCAAAAATTTCGAAAATAATTTTCCTTACTTGGACATCGAAGCAGCCGCCACCGTAGGAAACGGCATCAAAGCACTGGCAGAGGAGGAATTGGCCCACTACATTGGCACTTATGAGCAACTATCACCCGAAAAACAAATAGTAAAATTTGTCCCCGCAAGTGGAGCAGCCAGCCGGATGTTCAAAGACCTGTATTCATTCCTCGAATCGGAGGGAAAAGACCTCAGTGATGATCCTTTTACCCGTCAATTTTTCGAAAACCTATCTTCCTTTTCTTTTTACGATGATCTTGACCAAAGTTTGAAAGATAGTGGAAATGATTTGCAAAAAGCGCTTGAAGAAAAAGAGTATACGCTTATTTTGAAGCATTTTCTGGAAGCGGAACATATGGGATATGGCGAACTGCCTAAAGGACTGCTCAAATTTCACCGCTACGATAAAGAGAACAGGACTCCCACCCAAGAGCATTTTGTGGAAGGGGCGAATTATGGAGTGGGAAAAGATAATACGGTACGTTTACATTTCACCGTTTCCCCGGAACATCAGTCAAAATTCGAAAAGCATGTGGAGGAGATACAGCCAGATTTAGAAGATTATTTCGAGACAAAATTTGAAGTTGGCTTTTCGCAACAAAAGAAGACCACAGATACCATTGCTGTCGACATGGATAACAGCCCCTTCCTGGAAGACAACGGTGATATTTTGTTTAGACCTGCTGGTCATGGCGCACTCCTTGAAAACCTGAATGAAATAGATGCGGATATTATATTTATCAAGAACATCGATAATGTGGTTCCTGACCGTATTAAAGGAACTACCACAATCTACAAAAAAGCCATCGGCGGCCTGTTATATGCGGTTCAAGAAAAAATATTTCAAGCATTATATCAATTGGATGCAGGAATAAATGACTCGAGCATCTCCCTTGCGGAAAGTGTTTTAGAGAAAGAACTTCAAGCCAGATACCCCAAAGATTACACTTCCTATTCTATGGATGAAAAAGGGGAATATCTGAGGAATAAGTTAAATCGTCCCCTACGTGTTTGTGGAATGGTAGAAAACACGGGTGAACCTGGAGGTGGACCTTTTTGGGTATCTGAAGAAGACGGTTCGCTTTCCCTTCAAATTGCTGAAACCGCCCAACTGGACCTGGAAAACACCTCCCAGCATCAGATTTTTAAAGCCTCCACCCATTTTAACCCTACTGATTTGGTCTGTGCGGTAAGAGATTACAAAGGGAATAAGTTTGATCTTCTGAAGTTCCGTGACCCCAAAACCGGCTTTATTACACAAAAATCAAAAAATGGAAAGTCCTTAAAGGCTCAGGAACTCCCGGGACTTTGGAACGGCTCCATGTCCAACTGGAATTCAATCTTTGTGGAAGTTCCTTTGATTACATTCAATCCAGTCAAAACCATCAACGATTTATTAAGAGAAGTACATCAATAATGGCTGGTTGTGTAGCTTAATAACAGCCAAAGAGACAAAGCCCTTTGAGGTTATTGAGCTACACCGTTTTGCCGACGGCTATCTCTGCCCTACACTATTGCTAACTTTAATACCAATCCCATGAAACCATACTACTCCCTGTTATTGCTTATCTTTTTCAGTTTCCCCTTCGCAAAAGCCCAGGTTGGCGTGGGCGTAAAAGCTCCCAAAGATGCTGAGATGCTTTTTGACGGGTCAAAAAAAATGTTGGATAAAAAGTGGACGTACTGGGAAGGCCCAAGACTGGCAGCCGAACTCCCGATCAAATGGCAGGTGGTCAAAGATCCTGTAGACAAGGGAAATGCTTTAAATTCAAATGACCCTGCAGCAGCAGGGGGGAAATATGGAGCCGCCGATATTGTGACCCAAAAAGAATACAGGGATTTTAGGTTACATATAGAGTTCTTGATCAAAGAGCCTGGAGGGAATAGCGGAGTTTATCTTCAAAACCGGTATGAGATCCAAATCTTGGATGGAGATTCCACCAGTCACGGCATGGCCGCTATCATCAACGAAAAAGCCGCGCCTTATCAGGCTTATAATGGCTTGGGCAAATGGAATGCTTATGATATTACCTTTCGCGCCGCCCGTTTTGACGATGATGGAAAGTTGGTAGACAAGGCCAAAGTCACCATATATTTCAACGGTGAAAAAATCCATGCCAACGAATCCATCCAACAAGTATGGGGCGGCCCCAATTCCGGAATCGACGGGGGAAACGAGGGAGGAAAGGGTATTACAGACCGTCCGGGAGGAATAAAATTACAGGCGGAAGGGCATAATGTGCTTTATAAAAATATCTGGATTAAGGATCTCGACTTAGAGAAGCCTGATACGGACTTCTAAGGAGTCGGCGGCTTGATTTTGGGCTTTCTTCTAAATTCCTCCAGTTTATCCCACATTTCTTCTGGAATGGCGGACAGATTGTTGAACTGGCCTGCTCCATTTAGCCATTCACCGCCATCTAAGGTGATGACTTCGCCATTGACAAAGGTTGAGAAGTCGGATACAAGATAGGCGGCCAGGTTGGCCAGCTCCTGCTGCTCCCCCACTCGCTTGAGAGGAATCTTATCCGCTGGATTGAATTTATTAGCCAAATCTCCTGGAAGCAACTGCCGCCAAGCCCCTTCTGTGGGAAACGACCCCGGGGCAATTGCATTGGTCCGTATTCCATACTTGCCCCACTCTACAGCCAAAGATCGGGTCATAGCCAAAACTCCCGCTTTTGCCGCGGCACTGGGCACCACATACGCCGATCCCGTCCAAGCATAGGTTGTAACAATATTCAACAAAGTCCCCGACTGTCCGCTTTTAATCCAGTGTTTTCCCACCGTCAACATCATATTTGAGGTACCCTTCAATACTATATCGACAATCGTGTTAAAGGCATGGGCCGAAAGCCGTTCGGTTGGACTTATAAAATTGCCAGCAGCATTGTTTACCACGGCATCCACTTTTCCGAAATGCCGGACTGCTGCAGCGTACATCTCCTCTACTTGTTCTATCGCCCTGATATCACAGGCCAATGGCAGTACCTGACCTCCGTATTTTTCTTCGATTTCCTCTGCGGTTTTACGGAGCACCTCCAATGACCTGCTGCTAATAATTAAGTTCGCTCCCAAGTAGGAAAAATAATCCCCCATCGCTTTGCCCAAACCAGTCCCTCCCCCTGTCACCAAAACAGTTTTCCCCTGTAAGGCTCCCTCCTTTAACATCCCTTTTTTATATTCCATTAGTTTTGAATTTTAGTTATTATTTCATCCTATGTTCAATGAGGCGCGGCAAATAAACAGGTTATTTTTTGGGATTTTCATGCCTTTACTTAGTTTTGTAGCAATAACCATTGAAGTAAGATAGGCAATGAATAAACAGATAACAATAGGATGAAATTTTTATCTTTTCCATCAAATAGATGAAGTCCGTACTTCCTATTGCAAAGAGGGACAACCATCCAATCAATTTCATAACTCTTATCCCCTAATCTGGTGAAAAACGAACAACGGCTTCTCGCCGAATTGCTGGTAAAAAATATTATTAAATTAGTATTGGCTGGAGCTATCATAGGCATTTTTCACCGATACGATCTTTATGTGGCGGTATTTTTACTCGTCTATCTTCTGTATACGCTTTCTAAAAAGTTCATAGCAAACGATCCAGAAAAGTGGATCTTTCTTATTGGAATTGGCCTGACGAGTGTCTTGGGAATTATATGTGAAAAATGGGGCATTCATAATGGTTACTGGAGTTACCACAATCTGGAGAATGACAGGGAATTTCCCTTCTGGCTTCCCGTTGCCTGGGGTCTAGCTTTTTCCTATATCTATAGGATTGAAAAGGAAATAATTATTATTAAAGACATCAAATCCATTTATTCGAAAATCTTACTGGCTTTAGGTATAGCCATGTTTTTCCCTACGGTTGGGGAAATGGTGGTCATCAACTTAGGCGCCTGGACTTACCATTGGCCCCTGCAGTTTTTGGGGGTACCTCTTTTGGCTATTTTTTTATTGATGGTGTTCCATACCGGCGTCAACTTTCTATTGATTGCCATTTGTAGAAAGCTTAAAATCCAAAATGTAGTCTTTTCGCTTAGATAACGTAAACCCATTTCTCGCTCAAATCACCCTCCTGTTCCCCACTCCATGTAAGCCCGGCCTTGCCTCTATAAGCTTTTAAGCTAATTTTTGATAATATAAGCTTTTAAGCTTATATATAATGTTATAAGTTAAAAAGCTTATATTTGGAAAATAGAATGGATTGGCGTTATATTACTTTATGATTGCAGTGATTACGGGAGATATTATAGGCTCAAAAAAAGCCACCGACTCCAGTTGGATAAGCGCATTGAAAGCCAAATTGGACAGGTTTGGGACATCACCCAGGGAATGGGACATTTATAGGGGAGACGAATTCCAATTAGAAGTCCTACACCCGAACGAAGCATTGATACAAGCCTTACAACTAAAGGCCTGCATAAAAACTTTCAAAAATCTGGATGTGAGAATGGCCATTGGAATAGGTGAAAAGAATTTTCAGGGCGATAAAGTGTCACAATCCAACGGCTCAGCGTTCAACAATTCTGGAACCCAGTTTAATTTGCTAAAAACACAAAAAGTAACATTAGCCATTCGCAGTCCTAGTGAAGCCTTTGACATGGAAATGAACCTTATGCTCAAACTGGCATTGGTGACTATGGACAACTGGTCGGCCGTTTCCGCGGAACTTGCAGAAATAGTATTTGCCAACCCTAAGCTACTCCAGGAAGAAATCGGCAAGCAATTACAAATAAAACAAGGAGCGGTAAGCCAAAGAGCCCACCGGGCAAAAACAGATCTAATGCTGGAATTGGACAAATACTACCAAAATAGGGTAAATAAAACATTCTAACATGATTCTATTTGTCAAACTATTACTGGCTCATCTGTTAGGGGATTTTGTCTTCCAGTCTGATCATTGGGTAAGAGAAAAGGAACTAAAAAAACACAGGAGCCCAAAACTTTATTTACACGTCTTACTTCATGGCCTTCTCACCATGGTCATTGTAGGGGAGATTCACTTTTGGCCTTATGCCGCAGGTATAGTAATCACCCATTTTCTTACCGACTGGTCGAAACTAATCTTCCAAACCGATAACAACCAAAAAACATGGTTCTTCGGTGACCAAATCCTTCATGTAGCCTTTCTATTCCTGGCTTTTTGGCTATACACCCCACAGGGGATTGATGTTTCATGGATTGATGCAGAAAAGATGTGGGTTGTAGCCACAGCCCTTGTATTCCTTACCTATCCTACATCGGTATTGATCAGGATCCTTATATCCAGATGGACACCAAAAACGGAAGACAAGCCTCAGGAATCCCTAGAGAATGCGGGAAAATACATTGGCATGCTAGAGAGGTTATTCGTTTTCACCTTCATCCTCACCGACCACTGGGAAGGCATCGGCTTTCTTTTGGCTGCCAAATCGATATTTAGATTCGGAGACCTGAAAGAATCTAAGGAAAGAAAACTCACGGAATATGTGATGATCGGAACCCTGCTCAGTTTCGGATTGGCTGTATTGGTCGGGATGTTGATTGCAGAAGCGGCATAAATTAATCATCTCCGGACTACGCTTTCCAAAGTGGCCAAATAAATCCACTTCTGATCCCTTGAACTATATCCCTTCTCTATGGCTTCTTGTTCCTTTTCCGAAGGGGTTTGCTCATATTCCAATGAGTTGAAAAACTGCATATAATCGGAATAGATATTCAGGGTCATGTGGGTCAATTTGGCCTCGCTTCCAGAGGGAAAAGCCGTCCTCAAAAGGCTCCAGCTTTCCATAAACCCATCGTCAATTTTCTTCTCATGTAAGGGCAAAAATATTTCCTTCTCTGCCTCTTCATACTCCTCAAATCTGCCTTCTACAGCTTTCATCAAGTCAAAAGATGCCAACATACCCGGCACCATTTTGACATCATCCTCAGACCTGGCTATCTCCACCATATAGGAAATCATCGCCAGATCCCTAAAACTGAGCGACTGCTTTATTTTTGCGGAAATTTTGCTTTCATCCATCTCCTGAAAAGACTGCTTGCCTACTTGGATCAGCTTCTCTAAGGATACCCCATTCATCATTTTAACCGGGTCATCAAAATAGGTAATGGTGACATAATGAAAATCCTCATTATTGGAGCCCTTCTGGAGCGACCAAAACTCCCAACCCACGATATCCCCATTGGATGCGATCTGCTGGTAAATTTTGGAGAGAAAATCTTTAGATTCCAAATAGTCGAAGGTTTGGTTCGATTCTACCTTTATAAATTCAAAAACCATATAACGGGGATTTTGTGCAAACGCAACAGTGCTAACCCATAGCACCAATAACGAGATTACCAGCAACCTTTTCATAGCGGTTTAATTTTGGGTGAATCTTCTTATTTAATTTCCCCATTAATATACAACATTTCAAATAAAAATAATGCCGACAATATAATTTTAAATGAGATTCCTACCATATTGGACGCAGACAACCCCCACTGATATCTGCCTTTGATGTAGAAACTTAAACTTCTAAAAAAATCGCTTTGGGATTGGCGAGATAAGCTCTGAGAATATTTTTTGTTTCGGGCACAGATTTCACCCTGTTCAGGCTAGCTATGACGTCTTCTGTCCCAGAATACGCCGTCTCCTTGTCTATAAAACCATAAGCACTCAGCAGACCACGGTCAAAAAGAATGACGGCCTCCTCTCCCTGCCCCCGCCCCTTTTCCTTTATTAGAATTCTGGAGGGTTCATTGGTCAGGGAAAGATGCAGTCGGTCAATCTTACGGTTGTAGTCTAGATTGTCTTCCTTTCCGCAGCAAGCTCCTTCGCAGTTTTTCTCCTGAAATGAATGGCATGCTCCGGTGGATTTTTGGATCCCGCATAACTTGGGGCACAAGCCAACCTCATTTATTTTTCCCAACAGATAGCTCCATGCTTCGGCATGTGTAACAAAAGAACAAATTGGTGGATGCAAACGCTGGATTTTGGAGATCTGCAAACGCATATAGCCTTTGGAATCTTCATACTGATAAATCCCCCAAGAGGATACTTTAACTTTTTGGGAACGGTTATATTTTGGCCAAAGCCTCTTTATCTCCAAAGCCTCCAGCAACAGGGCTAAAAATTCGTTCCCTGTAAGTTCAAACGTAACATCAGCTATATCTGATTTCATGGACTTGCTGCTCTTACTTCCGCCGCTAAAATGTCCTTTAAAACGCTTTCTGATATTAATCGCTTTGCCGACATAGATGACTTGTCCGTGCAGATCATGAAAATAATAGACACCTACGGCCTCCGGCAAACTCAAATATTTTTCCAGGGAAATTTGAGGAGGCAGGAACGATTCTCCCGAGTTCCTCTTCAAGGTCTGGGGTATATAATCTGTCGCATCTTTGGCAACCAACAAGCTGAACAACTCAGCAGTAGCCGCCGCGTCCCCAAAGGCCCTGTGCCTGTCCAGAATTCGTATCCCCGCATGTTCGCAAATCCGGCCTAAGCTATACGATTTAAGTCCTGGATAAATTTGCCTGCTGAGCCTGACCGTACAAAGCTTTGGACGATTGAATTCAAAACCAGCTCTCGAAAATTCTTCTTTTAGAAAGGAATAATCAAAATTGACGTTATGGGCAACAAAAATCTTATCTGCCAATAAGCCATACAGAAGCGGAGCTATCTCACTGAATAAAGGGGCTTCTTTCAACATCCCGCTACTGATCCCGGTCAAACCAGTGATAAAATCAGGAATGGACCTTTCAGGATTGATCAAGGTATGGTATTCTTTGATCACCCGGTAGCCGTCATGAACCATTACCGCAACTTCAGTAATTCGATTGGAGGCCGACAAACCTCCTGTAGTTTCGATATCGACGATGGCATACATGGTGTGGGCGTTTATGCAAAGTTAATAGGAATTGCAGAAAGTAAGGTACGGCAGCATTGCTTTTGAAAATGAGGTGAATTCGAAGAAAATTTCTTAAATTCATTAAAAAACGAGAAATGAGCGATAAGGTAGACGCCTGGCAAATGGAAATCACTTCCATTACCTGGGAATTTGAGAAGATAACCGAAAACTTAGAGCTTGACGAGCTCAATTTCAAACCACATCTCAACTCTTGGAGCATGGCGGAAAACCTTTCACATTTGATCCGCCTCAACTCCTCTTACTTCCCGGTATTCGACCAAATAATTAGCGATAACTATCGGCCCCCATTTTTAGCCAAGCTTCCTTTCCTCGCAACCACTGTCGGCAAGCTGCTTTATGGTTCGATGAACAGCAAGACAAAGATGAAGACGTTTGCTATATGGGAACCGTCCCCCACCCATCATACGCGGAATATTCTACAGGAATTCAACAAGCACCAAATGGAATTATCGGCTTATATCCAAAAGCTTGAACCATTTTTTGAGAAAGGGATGATTATCCATTCCCCTGCCAATAAGTTGTTGGTGTACGAATTGGATAAAGCTATCGATATCTTAATCGCCCACGAGAAAAGGCACCTTCGGCAATGCAAAACTATTTTACCAGAAAAAGCCAAGTTCAGAGACCGATAATAGAGGCGTTGTTCATACGGCAGAATTTGATATCCCCTGTATATGGCTGGTGTGTTGATATAATGGATCCAATCCGGCATGTCCAGAGACCCCAAACACCATCTACGGGCAAAACGACAACTATATACCTTTCAGCCTCCCACTTGCGCAGCTTCTGCTACGATTGCGCTTTCACGTGATTTTCCTTTACAACCCTTCTCAGAATTTTGCCCACGTTGGATTTAGGCAATTCGTCTACAAAGTAAACTTCTTTAGGGACTTTGTAATTGGTCAGCTCCTTTCTGCAAAAGGAGATCACTTCAGAAGAAGCAAGGCTCTTGTCCTTGGCGACCACATAGGCTACCACCCTTTCGGTAGAGTTGGGATCAGGCACACCGATAACCCCCACCTCCAACACCTTTTCATGGCTCCCTATCACGTTCTCCACCTCATTGGGGTAGACATTAAATCCGGACACCAAAATCATTTCCTTCTTACGGTCAACGATTTTGATAAACCCGTCTCTATCAATCACCGCTATATCGCCGGTCTTAAACCATTCTCTCAGGAAAACCTTTTCCGTCTCATCGGGACGATTCCAATACCCTTTCATTACCTGAGGACCTTTCACGCAAAGCTCGCCTTTCTCACCCAAGGGAAGATCATTCCCCTCCTCATCAATTACCTTTACCTCCGTATTGGGTACAGGAAGCCCTATGGTACCAATCCGCTGCGTGCCGTCTATAGGGTTACAAGACACAACAGGAGAAGTTTCCGTCAATCCGTACCCCTCTGCCAAAGGACAACCAGTAACCCTTTCCCACTTCTCAGCCACTGCTTTTTGAACCGCCATTCCTCCCCCAACCGAAACTTTAAGTCCACTAAAATCAAGCTTACGAAAGCCTTCATTGTTTACCAATCCATTGAATAAGGTATTGACTCCTAAAAAAACCGAAAACTTATGTTTGGCCATTTCTTTACAAAAGGCAGGCATATCCCTCGGGTTGGTAATTAAAACATTATGGGCGCCGATCTTAAGCATAGATAAACAGTTGACTGTCAGGGCAAATATATGATATAAAGGAAGGGCGGTGATCACAATTTCTTCTTGTTCCTTCAATTTGGGCTTCATCCAAGCGGATATCTGCTGCATATTTGCCAATATATTGCCATGGCTCAGTTCGGCACCTTTGGAAACACCAGTGGTCCCGCCCGTATATTGGAGATAGGCAGTATCTGCCGCGTGCAACACAGGCATCACTAGTTTGGATCGGGCTCCTTTCTTAAGCACGTCACTGAATTTTAATGCTCCAGGCAAATTATAAGGGGGCACCATTTTCTTTACATGTTTTACCACGAGATTTACGACAGTCCCCTTGAAGCCCCCCAACAAATCCCCTATTTCGGTGATGATGATATGCTTGGTTTTTAGATCATTCCTGATCTTTTCGAGATTACTGGCAAAATTCGCCAAAATAACAATCGCGTCTACTTCTGCATCGCTGAATTGATGCTTCATCTCGCTTGAAGTGTACAGGGGATTCACATTGACGACAATCAATCCCGCCCTCAACGCCCCAAACATCGCTACAGGATACTGAAGGAGGTTTGGCATTTGAATCCCGATCCTGTCCCCCTTTTTCATTTTCAAATCCTGCTGGAGATAGGCAGCAAAATTGGCCGACAATTCATCCAGCTGCAAGAAGCTTAACCGTCTGCCCATACACTCGTAGGCTACGGCGGTATTGTATTTCTTGACACTCTCCCCGAATAAATCAACCACGCTTTCGTAGGCATGGACATCTATTTCGTGGGGAACGGAATTTGGGTAAAAATCAAACCAGGGTCGATCTTGCATGTTATCTTAGGTTTACAATAATGTCATTTAGCGATTCGATAAACCACTAATATAGAAAATTACTTTTCAAAGGAGGCTTACCAAAGGAAGAAATCAGCTATTTTTATTTATTGGCTTTATACTATCTTTGAAAAGAAATCTTTGCCTGCCACAGGGCAGTAAAAAGTGGCATACTATTGGATAACTACCGTAAAAACAATTACCTCTATGACCCTGAAATCTAATACTTTGACTTTGTGCCTGTTCCTTTTGGTCACCTTCATATCCCATGCCCAACAGGACTCCTTGGCTCTCTCGTTGGAACAAACCCTAAAAAACAGTCTGCTAAAGAGTATAGAGCAGAAGACCGATTCCCTGAACAGTGATCTTGGAACCAAGCTATCTGACTTGGACCTGAAAATCCAAATGCTGGACAAATCTTTGGAACAAACTACCAACGAGCAGTTACTTGCTGAAAAACTGGTGGAACGGGTAAAATTGATTGAGGATTTCCAACAAGCAGAAAAAGAGTCAGAACTAAACGTTTTTAAAGGTAATTACCAGTCTGCCATCATAAACTTGGTTTCTATGGAGAGGGAACTAAAGCCCTTAATCCTATTCAATACGACCAGAGATTTTTTTACCACATTAAAATCCACCAGTAATCCAACTTCATATCCAGGATTTAATGATTGGTACGGCGGCTTCAAGGCTTATGTGAATGAGAACAAAAGCACCAATGCCACGCTAGGTGTTGTATCTAACTTAATGAGTTTAACCGGGGATCTGAGCGCGGGAACACCTATTTTTGGCACCTTTAGCCAGGCACTGTTCATGGGAATGTCAAACTATGTGGATAATCTAGGCGGCAGAAAAAATACTGCCTTGAAAGAGCAGAGCCAAAAAATGTTTGAGCTCGTCACCGAATTGGGCCAGTTTACCAGTGATATGAATTTAGTAGAAACAGAATGGGAGGCGATTGATGTGGAGCTTGAAGAATTAAAAAAATTATATGAGCAAAACCTTACCAAAAACCTGGGTTTGATCAATGTCAAGAAGAGCGACTTTGACGCCAGGTATACTACAGAAAACGACGCCAACAACAGATATCAATACCTCAACGAATTGACTGATATCATATCTACCAGGGTGAGTCAGGAGAAAGAGGTAAATCCTAAAAATTGGAAAAATACGTTTTATTATGAGATGACGGAGATCCAATCTTTAAAAGTCAGGTTCGGAACCATCACCTTCCGCATCAGCGAAAACATCAACAAATATGCTAATTTGATTGACAAGTACAAAAACAGTACACAAATCGGCCCCAAGATGTCTGATCTTGAATTTAAGTTGAATAACCTGAGGAATTCTTTCGACAAGACCTTTAGCCCCTTGGACTATATCAATTCGGCAAACAAGATGTATAAAGTATATTAGTTTGGAGGGCGTGCAGCTTATTATATCTCCGGTAAATTTCAAAAAGGGCTGCCGATGGAAGTTTCAATCGGCAGCCCCTGTTCTTTCTGTCCCCCTCTGTCTCACTAGCCTGATCTGACGTCCAAAACAATCATCGTTATTATACCTAAAATCCCCTTCGGGAACTTTTCACAACAATTCCTTATTGAGGGTATAACATAAAATTATGGGATGAACAAATTTCTTTTAGGCGTAATTTCCACCGTTGTTGTAGTGATTGCTGTCTTTTTGTTTTTCAAAAAAACTGAGGAGAAGGAAGAGTTGAGGTTTAATACTGCCCTCATTCAGCAACAGATCCAACAAGTAGGCAAGCTAATAGTGACGGAAGGTAGTTTTTCACAAGTCACGAGTTACCAGAACACCAAAAAAAATTACCTTGACCTGTTCCCTTCCAAAAAGAAGGCCTTGGTTATCGTCAATGCGAAAGTCACGGTATCTTACGATTTGCGGCAAATCGACACCTCTATCGACGAACTCTCCAAAACCTTAACGATAACTTCCATCCCCGAAGCAGAGGTTAATATTTACCCCGACATTGAATACTACGATGTCACCCAGGAATATTTTAACAAATTTGGAGCGGAGGATTACAATAAGATAAAGGGTTCTGTCAACAAATTAATTGAAGATAAAATTGAAGCCTCGGATATTAAAAAGAATGCCGAGGCGAGATTAATAAGCGAACTTCAGAAGCTATATATTCTCACCAACTCCATGGGCTGGACTTTAAAATACGATGACCAAGCCATAGAGTCACTTAACGGATTAGAACGGCTGAATTTCTAGAAAAAATTAGCCCATCATCCCGACCGCATTAATCAAAAGTCAATTTTCTTTTAACCTGTCCTTCAGCTCCCGTATACGCTCTTTTATGGTGATCTGATTGATGTCCACCGCTTCCAAAGTAGCTTTCAAAAACCCAAGCACTTCCCCGGAGTGATCGGTGGATTTTCCGTCTGCGATATTGACATACCTCATGGTAGACCACATCAGTGTCTTTAATTCGTCCTTTCTATCGTCTGTCATATAATACTCCACTAAAATCGTGTTGTGGTTATGCCAGATTATCCGGCTCATTATACGCACCCACTCCCCTACCTGTGCAGGTCGGATGTAGGATATATTATGATTGTAGACTACCCAGGTGGCCTGATATCGCTTGATCATGTCAATCATTTCTATCCCATACAATTTAGGAACCTGATCCTCTCTTGCATTGAAGAAATAATCAAAATACTTCGCATTGTTCAGGTGTTGCAATGGATCGCAATCCTGAAAGCGAATCACCACCCTGCTTTCCGTTTCTTGGGGATAGTGCTTTTCTGGATCATATTCAAACATACCTTCTAAAATAGCTTTATCATTTTAATATACGGGAAACTCTTGCAGCAATCCCTTAAAATTATCAATCATCGCCCAGGACGGCGGCGTATAATGCTGCTTATCTGCTGTCCGAAAGCTTCCATTTCTTATATAGGAAAGAGATGCCTTCACCCGGTCTTCCTCAAGATCGCCCCAATTTCTGGTAGGATCATCTGCCGCAAAAAAATCCACCGGAAAACCATTGTAGTAGGCAGCTTGTCCCTCAGCATTGGCAATGGCAAAAGTTATGGGAACGAGCTCCACGTTATTTTCTTTTAAGGGCTTATAAAAACCCGATAAGGGAAAAGCGCCAACCGGTTTGCCATAGGTGTTGTCGCCAATCAAAATTGTCTCCATATAGGGAGACAGGCAATTTATGACCAGTTCGCTCGATGAGGCAGATCCCCGAGAAGTAATGAAAACCAGCCTTTCCAAGGCTAAGTTTCCTTTCTTTTTAAAATGCTGCTCCTCATTCAATTTACTCTTGTTTTGATTAAATGCATTGGTATACATTAATTTTCCGGTAGCATCAGCTGGTACCAAATAGTTCATTATCTGTTCTGCAACCGCCACAGATCCCCCGCCATTATACCTCAAGTCGATAATAAGCTCATTAATTCCATTTTCCTCAAAATAAGCCATGCTCTCTTCCACCTCAACGCTTCTCGTAGGTTGAACCTGGGGCGTTGCTTTAAAACTATTGTACACCCAATAGCCAATTTTATTATTCTCCTCGACTATTACAGATTGATGCAAGACAGAATTAGACTGGTATTCTTCTTTTGATATGGTTCTGTCCACTGTCGAGCCATCGGGCAAACGCATTTTAAACGTATTATTAACGCCTGAGGTATTAGGACCCAGTTGCAGGTCGTAACCATTTCCCACCTTATACGCAGAGATAGGCCGTTGGTTGACTTCCACAATTTCCCAGCCCCTTTGCCAGCCATCCTTGCCGGCAGGACTTTCCTCATAAACAAATGTCAGAAATACCTTTCCCTCCTGATCCAGGGTATACCCCACACCGTGACCGGCATTTTGTCCCGTAAAAGCTTTATCAAAAGCATCTATGGTGGTAAGATAGGACCATTTATCCAAGCTTTTATAGGTTAAATCTTCCAGCAAATCCTCGTTTGAACCGTAGTTTTGTAAACGGATATTTGTGGGAACTTCTTCGTTCCAATAATACCAGTCCTGCATCCCTTCGTATATGGCTTCTTTTACCAAAACAGAGAGGTAATACGGATCATCTACTTCATCATCGCACGATATAAATGACAAAGGCGTCAGAACTAAAAAAGCAATAGCTCCAAAGTATTTGTTAGTTGATTTCATCCTAAGTGTAAACGTGTTAGTTTGGTCAATATTTTGGACGTCTTATTTATCTAAACTGCGGGCTTTTACCATTACAATTGCCCTTCTAATGGGGTTCAATTCAACTAAAGTAGTTGATTTGGCAGAGATAACAAGGAAGTACACTTAGGTTTAATTTTGTGGGAATGCCACTTTTGACCGGAGGATTTCTTATTTTTGCACCATGTTATCAATTAATAATCTTTCTTATTATATAGGGGGCAGGCCCTTGTATGAAAATGCCTCTTTACACATAAAACCGAAAGACAAGATTGGCTTGGTCGGTTTGAATGGTACCGGCAAGTCAACTTTACTAAAAATAATCGTAGGGGATTATCAACCCTCAAGTGGTGAAGTCCAAAAATCCAAAGACTGCACCATAGGTTTCCTTAACCAGGATCTTCTGTCCTATTTGTCCGAAGACAGTATACTGGAAGTCGCTTTAGAGGCCTTTAAGGAAACTTTGAGACTTCAGGAACAAATAGATGAAGTGCTCAAGCAGATGGAAACCGATTATTCGGAGGAAATTATCCATAAATTATCTGATCTTCAGGAACGCTTTGAAGCCAATGAGGGATACACCATTAAAGCCAAGGCTGAAGAGGTTTTGGAAGGAATTGGATTCTCCACTGCTGACTTGTCCCGACCGCTGAAAACATTTTCGGGGGGTTGGAGAATGCGTGTGATGCTCGCCAAGCTTCTTTTGGAAAAGCCTTCCTTACTGATGCTCGATGAACCTACCAACCACTTGGACTTACCTTCTATTCAATGGGTGGAGAATTATCTCAAAAGCTATGAAGGTGCTGTGGTGGTTGTTTCTCACGATCAGACCTTCTTGAACAATTGCATTGAAACCACGGTGGAAGTGTCTCAACAAACCCTAACCGCGTATGCGGGCAATTATTCCTTCTACAAGAGTGAAAAGAAAGAGCGGATGGAAATCCAGCAGAATGCTTTCGAGAACCAGCAACAGATGATCAAGCAAACGGAGAAGTTTATAGAACGTTTCCGGGCAAAAGCATCTAAATCCAATCAGGTACAATCAAGGGTGAAGGCACTTGAAAGGATGGATAAAGTCAGTGAAGTCGTTGATGATAATATGTCTGTGAACTTTAAGTTCAAATTTTCACGACCTTCCGGCAGGGATGTCGTCAGCCTTGAAGATGTGTCGAAAGCTTACGGGGACAATGTCATTCTTCGAAATACCACCGCACGTATCGAGAGAGGCGACAAAATCGCGCTGATCGGAGCCAATGGGAAGGGAAAGTCTACCCTGCTTAGGGTTATCGACGGCACAGAGCCCGTCAGTGGAAAAAGAGAGTTTGGCTATAATGTCATCAAATCTTTTTTTGCGCAGCACCAGTTGGAGGCATTAAACATCAACAATGAGATTATCCAAGAAATGCTGCAAGCGGGTAGCGACAAATCTGAAATGGAACTTAGAGGAGTTTTGGGCTGCTTCCTATTCAGTGGTGATGACGTCTTCAAAAAAATAAAAGTATTATCAGGAGGGGAAAAGTCAAGGGTGGCACTTGCCAAGACCTTGATTTCCGACGCCAATTTTCTTTTGCTTGACGAACCCACCAACCACTTGGACATCCAATCGGTCAATATCCTTATTCAGGCCCTTCAGCAATATGAAGGCACCTTTATCACCGTTTCGCACGACCGGCATTTTATCAAAGGCGTAGCCAATAAGATTTGGTATATTGAAGACCAAGAAATTAAGGAATATCTAGGTACTTACGAGGAGTATGTATTTTGGAAATCCAAGCAGGAAGTTAAGCCATCCGAGCAGAAACCTGTGAAGAAAGACAAGCCTAACCCCGTAGTGGTGGTTGATCGCACTCCTGAATCCAATCAAGCTCGGAAGGACCTGAAGAAAAAAGAAAAGGATATGGAGCAATTGGAAAGCGAAATAATGGCCTTGGAAGCGGAAAAATCCAAAGTTGAAACCAAAATGGCTGATCCGCTCATTTATCAAGATGAAAAAAAAGCGGCCGAAATAAACACTACTTATGCCAGCCTGAAAGCTAAGATTAATCGCCTGAATGAGGATTGGGAGAAGCTGGCTGTTGAAATCGAAAGCCTTCAAGAAATAAATTCTTAATCGCTGTGAGCGCCGCAAATACTAACCGTTTTTGCGGCGTTCTTTTTGTTGTTCTTAAATAAACCAGTTGGATGAATGATTATTACATGAGGATATTATTTATTTTCTCTTTGTGGTTGATGCCTTCCATCATTTTTGCCCAATCCGAATTTGATGATCAGGTCTTCGAAGACAATATCCAATCAGTGCGATTGTATCCCAAAACTGCTGAATTTTCCAGTCAGCTGAATTCCCCAGCCATACCTCTTCATGCACCCCGGCCGTTGGTTCTTGAGTTCGATGACATTGCCTACGAACCCGACAGGTACTCAGCTACTATCATCCACTGTAATTCAGATTGGACTCCATCAGGATTGAAATCCGCTGATTACATCAACCAGTACAACGAATTCAACCTGAATGAATATGAATATTCCATCAATACAAGGGTGCCGTACATCCATTTTACTTTTCAGCTACCTGCGGTGACGAAGTCGGGGAATTACATAGTTAAGGTTTATCGTGGTAGAAATGAAGATGAAGTGATTCTGGTCCGGAGGTTTATGGTTTACAACAACCAAGTCAATGTCGGTGCCTCCGTGGTTCCTCCCAACAACACTGCGGACAGAAAGACTTCACAGCAAATCAACCTCAATATCAATTATTCAGAAAGAGATCTGGTCGATCCAGTCACCAACGTCAAGGTAGTGATCCGCCAAAACCAACGATGGGACAATGCCATTGTCGGTTTAAAACCTACGTTCATCCGAGATGACCGTTCGGTACTGGAATATAAGCCCTTTGACGGCAGCAATGTCTTCAATGGGGGCAATGAATTCCGCTTTGTGGATCTTAGATACACCCGTACCAAGGGCCAGAATATCGCTTCTGTGAAAATAGAAGAGGATGTAGTCTATGCGGAGACCACCTTGGATCAACCCAGAACCCATCAAGCCTATCTTGAGTACCTCGATTTAAACGGACAGTATGGCATTTTTACTTACGACAAACCGAACCATGAACTCGAGAGCGAATATGTATTGATTACTTTCAATTTGAAATCAGATCCTTTGCCCCAGGCACCCTTTGTGTTGGGAGCCATGAGCAATTGGGGGAATAACCCCGATGCCCAAATGGCCTACGATAAGGACTTGAAGGTGTATAAGGCCACCTTGTTGTTAAAACAAGGCTGGTATGATTATCAGTATGGCCTCAAAACCCCGGGAGGTTTTGTCCTTAAAGAAATTGAAGGGGAGCATTTTCAGACTGAAAATGAATATGAAATTCTGGTGTACTATAGGGAAATGGGTTCCAGATACGACGAATTGATTGGATATTCGGTTCTCAACCCCAACAAACGGCGGTTATAGATAACAAAAAAGTCCGGTCGATCTGACCGGACTTTATGTTTTCGTTTCTTTAAAGTTCGTTACCTTCTCCACTTTCGTCAACATCCTTTACGGGTGGCTGTTGCTCGTCCTGGTTCTGGCTTCGGTAGGGTACAAATCCTTCTCTTTTAAATTTGTAGGCTTCAGTCCTTTGACTCGGCATGTTATTGGCTAGATCCAACATTCCAAAGCCTTTGTGAGTGAAGGCACCAAGACCGCAACGGAAAACGAAATCCTGCACTTCCGGAGCGGCATATAGGGTAAAAGGCAGGGTGTAGCCTCGAACCTCATATTTCACGTCCATGTCATATACAGAATAAATCCGCGCAAATTTCTTTTGCTGATCCCTTAATTTATTCACATAATTCATATCCGGAACTACCTGGAACTTGTAAAAAGACTCCATTTGCTCCTGTGAATACCAGCCGGATTTCTCCATTCGGGTAAGGGTTGATTCATACAGCAGATCCGAGAATTCGTCGGTATCCGGGTTGATAAATCTCTTCCCAGACTCGTCATCAAAGGTAGGGGTGAGCAAAACAAGGGGAGAAATGCAAACGAACTTGTTTGATGTTTCCAACGGCGGCTCAATTTCCTGCTCGGTATACTCAGGTGAAATAATTAAGTTTCCCAACTCAATTTTAGGGGTTTTAAACACTTGCTCAAGTAGGTAATCAATGAATTCCTCATTGGGTGATGAAAGCACTAGGGTAACTAAACTTGAGTAATAATGCAAACCACTTCTACTCACTTTGGTCTGGCCTTTAAGACCAGAAAAGTTGAAGTAATTGTAGTTGAAAAACTCTTCACGCCCGCCTTTAACGATCAGACCTTTGAGAAACTGCGCCAGTATGTACTGGTGGTGGAAGGGTAAATAAGCACCTTTGTTCTTTAAGGAAAATATTAATCTTATTCTCACGGTATTAAAAATGAAAAGTTAAACAATAATTAAAGCATTGGGAACAATCAATCTGCCTTACAGCAAATAGGGTACAACAAAATTACAAATAAAATTCTGGATTATTTAGACATTAAATCTAAAATGCATAATATCCCCATCTTGAACTACATATTCCTTACCTTCAATTGCAATTTTCCCGTTATCACGGCAAGCAGCCTCAGATTTAAATTGCTTATAATCATCTAATTTAATAACCTCTGCTTTAATAAAACCTTTTTCAAAATCTGTATGGATTACACCTGCTGCAGCTGGGGCCTTCCATCCTTTTTGGATCGTCCAAGCCCTTACCTCCTGTACACCTGCTGTAAAATAGGTGATTAAGTTCAACAGGTTATACGCACCGGCTATCAATTTGTTCAACCCGCTTTCTTCAAGGCCGTATTCCTCAAGAAACATTTGCTTCTCCTCCAAATCCTCGAATTCGGCTATTTGGGCTTCAATAGCTGCACAAAGAACGATTACCTCGGCGTTTTCCTCCAATGCCTTTTCCCTTAGCCTATCCACGTAGGCATTCCCTGTCAGGATACTTCCTTCGTCTACATTGGCCACATAAAGCACCGGTTTGATGGTGAGCAAATGCAAATCCCGAACCGCCTCAAGGTCTTCCTTTTCCACGTCGATGGATCTGGCATTCTTTCCGCTTATGAGTCCGTCCCTGAAGGCCTTCAAGATCTCAAGCTCCTTACGGGCCTTGGCATCACCGGATTTGGCGATCTTCTCCCCTTTCAGGATTTTCTTTTCTATTGATTCCAAATCCTTCAACTGAAGCTCTTCGTCAATCACTTCCTTGTCAAACAATGGATCGATTCCTCCTGCGACATGGACAATATTTTCATCGTCGAAACAGCGGATGACGTGGACTATAGCATCCACTTCCCTGATATTGGCCAAAAATTTATTGCCCAAACCTTCTCCCTTGCTTGCTCCTTTCACCAATCCTGCGATGTCGACAAATTCTATGACAGTAGGTAGCACCCGCTGGGGATTTACCAGTTCTTCCAACACCTTCAATCTTCCATCAGGAACCGTCACCACTCCCACATTGGGTTCGATGGTGCAAAAAGGATAATTGGCAGCTTCTGCCTTGGCACTTGATATTGCATTAAATAAAGTTGATTTTCCCACGTTGGGCAGGCCAACGATCCCACATTGTAATGCCATGGATTAGTTTTGTTAATGTTAAATATATGGCAACCTTTATCCTGTCAATGGATCTATGAAAAGGAAGCGCTAAAAACCGTATCATCAGAAGGTGCGGAAAGCCTGACTCCTACGGAGCAATTTTTTGCTCCGGCAAAGATAACAACAAAAATTTCAAGTGAATGTACTTTTACCGAATTAGAAAAAATAACAGATTACAAGAGGATCGATCACCCCATGCATTCCAATGCAAAACTATCCTATATTAGAAAAACCAAAAAGATGCGCAATACACCTCCATCATCCGGATCTTATGCGCACCTTTTACAATATAGCCAGTGGGGATTTATTCCCACTTCAAATCATCACCAAATTCGCCAGCTGACTCTGATTTCTCTGTCTCCACTTCGAATTGAGAAAAGTCGAAATCCGACATCAAATCATTCTTAACATGGTCCACGGCTTCCTGAAGTGCTTCTACAAACTTGGCGAAATCTTCCTTGTACAAGAATATTTTGTGCTTCTCGTAAAGAAAACCGTCATCTTTAACCTTCCTTTTACTTTCCGTAATTGTCAGGTAATAATCATTAGACCTGGTAGCCTTAACGTCAAAAAAATAGGTCCTTTTTCCCGCCTTTACTTTTTTAGAGAAAATTTCTTCTCTATCATTTTCATAGTTTCCTTCCACTGTCCAGTTTTTTTTGTTCCTTTTAAGAAATAATTTGACGGCAAGATAATTGAATTACTCAATTAAATATAAAGCTCGCGCAAGAATTTTTATAGATTTAAACTACAATAAACGCATTACGGGCAATTAGAAATTTATAATTGCGTCCCTTAAGTACTTACCACAGCTTATATCTCATTCCCCATGCATAAACTCCTTCTTGGCCAACAGTTCCTCCTCAGTCTCCCTATGGTCTGGATCATCCACGCAGCAGTCAACTGGACAGACAGCGGCACATTGAGGCTCTTCATGAAAGCCGGTACACTCCGTGCATTTATCCGAAACGATATAATAAAACTCATCAGAGATAGGCTCCTGTTTATCGCCGGCATCGACCACCGTTCCGTCTGCCAGAATCACCTCTTTCAAATTAGTCCCTCCTCCCCATGTCCACTCTATGCCACCTTCATAGATGGCGGTGTTTGGACATTCGGGCTCACATGCGCCACAATTAATGCACTCATCGGTTATCATTATAGCCATTACGATCTTATTTAATTGATCTCAAAATTACTAACCAATTAACAATCTACCAAGGAAAACTCCCAACCAATTGGCCATGGCATAAACAAAAGTTGTCACACTAACTAAATCCAGAACCATTCTAAATAGCCCAAGACGGATTCTCCCGCCCTGGCCTGTCTGTTACATTTTTAAAGTCCGCTACTGTTTCCCTTTTATTAATTTCAAATGATATCTTTGCAGGGTAAAAGATCAGAGGCATGACCGTTCAGGAACGAATAGAAGCATTTTCCCGGCTTGGGGAACGTATAAAGAATCTTACCGATAATGAATTCGCCGCCCTGGCCATCCAGGTAGAGCAGAACAACAATTGGTTTACCCCCGACCAGACCAGATTTGCTTTAAATTCAATCAGCGCGTTGCTTGACGAAACATCTTTGGCGGCATGGCTCGACAACTATGCCCTTTCAGACAATACGCCTCCGCAATCTGTTGGACTGCTGATGGCAGGAAATATTCCCGCTGTTGGTTTTCACGACCTGATGTGTATCCTCCTCAGCGGGCATGAAGCCCATTGCAAGCTAAGCTCGTCTGATCAGGTATTGATCAAGTGGTTGTCTACCGAGTTGATCACAATAAATCCCTGCTTTAAGTCAAGGATATTTTTTGAAGAGATGTTGAAGGGAAAAGAGGCCTATATTGCCACTGGAAGTGACAACTCAGCACGCTATTTCGAATACTATTTCGGCAAATATCCCAGTATCATCCGGAAAAACAGAACCTCTGTTGCCGTTTTGGACGGACAGGAGAAAAGCGAGGACTTTCGGTCTTTGGGACATGATATCTTTCAATATTATGGGCTTGGATGCAGGAATGTCTCTAAGCTGTACCTCAGGAACGAAACGCAGCTCCACGAGTTTTTGGCGGCCATTGAGGGGTTTCACTTTTTGGCGAGTCACCACAAATACCTCAACAATTACGATTACAACAAGGCGATTTATCTTGTAAATGGAGAACACCATTTGGACAACGGCTTTCTGTTGATCAAAGAAAGTGATCAATTGGTCTCACCTATAGCAGTGCTCTTTGTTGAATACTATGAAGACCAAGAACAGCTGCAATTAAAGCTTCAGGAGCATGAGCATAAGATTCAATGTGTGGTGAGCAGAAACTCCTGGTATCCTAAAAGCCTAAACTTCGGGACTGCACAGGCCCCGTCCTTATCGGATTATGCGGATCATGTGGATACGATGAGATTCCTTACTTCTCTTTAAAACCGCCATTCCTAAAGCTATCCCTGTTATAATATTATTCTTAGTTTACGTTTATCTTCGGGAGCACAAAGCTAAATTCACTCCATTCGTGCTCTTCACTGTCAATCCATAACTTGCCGCCGTTTTTCTCCACATAGTCCCTCACCAGCAAAAGCCCTAGCCCCGTTCCGGATTCATTATTGCTCCCAAAGGTCGAAAAGCTGTCACCGCTTCTTAACCTTTGAAGATTGGTTTTGGAAATCCCTACGCCTGTATCTTTGATAGAGATCTTTACATCTTCGTTTAGATTAGTGATGCGGGCCGAAATCCTGTCTCCAACTCCACAAAATTTAACGGCATTGTTTAATAAATTCCTTATGATCAATTCGACCATGCTCTTATCAGCAAAAACCATAATAGAACCTCCCGTTTCAATGTCCAAATCAATTTTCTTAAGGAAGGCTAAAGGTTCAACCAGTGCTTTTTGTTGTAGGATTACTTTGTAAATATCAAATACAACCTTGTCCATAAATTCTCCCTTTAATTGGATTCTTGACCAAGCCAATAAGTTTTCCAACAACATCGCGACGCCGTCGATGCTGTCGGAAAGTGCCGGTAAGACTTCAGTAAGATCATCCGGCGTCATATAGCCTCTCTTTGATAGATCGAGAATTTCTTTGACTCCTAACACAGGGCCTTTCAAATCATGGGAAATAATCGTAAAGAGCTTATCCTTAAGCGCATTGTGTTTTTTTAATTGTGCTGCCTGAGTTTCCAGCAACCTTTTGCTATTCTTCTCCTCCGTGATATCTTTAAATAAAAGAAGCACCCCTTTAATCCAGCCTTTGCTGCCCTTCAAGGGGATGATTTCCACGAGAAATATTCTCTCCTGTTGACCAAATCCCTCTGATATTTCAATTTTTTTATGCGTCCGTTCTTTGATATACCTCAGAATATTCTCTTGGTGACCAAATATTTCAAAAATCCTTGTGCCTATATAGATTTGACCTTCACTCCCTACCACTTTTTTCATGGCCGGATTGATTTCAATTATTTTATCTTTGGTATCAATAACTATCAATCCATCGGTCATTGCCGCAATCAATTGCTCCTTTGCAATGGGTACTATATCAAAGAGATGGAACTTAATCAGCCCCAGACCGGTGGCAAAAAAAGAAATTGTGAACGCAAATGGAGTCACATTGATATGCCCTAACGCCTTCCATCCGATTAAATTGGCAATATGGAACAAAAATGGAACAGCTGTACAAATGACCAACAGGAAGGTCTGGCTCTTGAAAAGCGGGTCGGCAAGCCTTATGTTTGAGAGCAACAGATAATTCCCCCAAAGAATGATAGAGTAAAAATAAAAAGTAAACAGGTAATGAACAGGTCCTTTTTGTATGGCTATTAATGGGAAAGAACCATCTAGGTGCAGTCCCAGAGATTTGTAATATAAATGATGCCAATCATTGGTTATAACGATAACGTAAGCAGCCGCTGGGATAAGCAGCAACAACCAGAAAACAGGTGAATTTTTGAGCCAATCCTCCCTGCCGGTGTATTTGAAGCAGAACAACAGCCAAGTAATGGGCAACAAAACAATCCCAATATATTCAAACTTTATCCAATAATAAATGGTGGGAAAGTCCGTACTTGCCAATTCCAGCCCATAAAAAAAAGTCCAAATCGCACCACTGAATAAGGTCAAAGCAAACCATCGCACGGCATCGCCTAACCTATAAATGATAAACAAGGACAAGAAACCTGCTGCAACACCTAATACCAGTAAAGTAACGGCATAAAAGTTAAAGTCCAATTGCATCCGTAGGGGTCATCTATTCCATCTTAAAAGCTTCTCAAAAGCTTCCCAAATTAAAAATAATTCCTGAGTTTAGGTAAATATTAGCCATTTATTTGGCAAGTCTTTGCATTTTTACCAGCTAATTGTTTAAATGAAGAAAAAGGAGTAAGCGACATGTATTATTATAGCTAAAGTAGTGGGAAAAGATGATCCATAACCCTTCTAAATAAGAAACTAGCTTCATTATTCTCTTCCAGTTAAGCACTTATTTTATATCTTTGCCTCCTATTTAGCATAATACAGCATCATAAAATTTAAACTTAATATATCCTTTAAATGGCATTTGATTTAGACATGATCAAGGCAGTTTACGCCAGGTTTCCTGAGCGGATTAATGCTGCCAGGAAAGTAGTAGGCAAACCGCTAACTCTAACAGAAAAAATATTGTATTCCCATTTGTCCAATGGGCAAGTGTCGAGTCCCTACGAAAGAGGAGGCTCCTATGTGGATTTCCAACCTGATAGAGTTGCCATGCAGGACGCTACCGCTCAAATGGCTCTTTTGCAATTTATGCAGGCGGGACGTGCACAAGTGGCTGTTCCTTCCACTGTTCATTGTGACCATTTGATCCAGGCAGAGGTGGGCGCAATTACAGATCTAGAAAAAGCCAAAGATAAAAACAAGGAGGTATATGACTTTCTTTCTTCGGTTTCCAATAAATACGGTTTGGGTTTCTGGAAACCTGGAGCGGGAATCATCCACCAGGTGATTCTGGAAAATTATGCTTTCCCGGGAGGTATGATGATAGGAACCGATTCTCACACGCCTAACGCGGGAGGACTTGGAATGGTGGCTATTGGCGTAGGTGGAGCTGATGCTTGTGACGTGATGGCAGGATTGCCTTGGGAACTCAAATTCCCAAAGCTTATCGGTGTTAAATTGACCGGCAAACTTTCTGGATGGACGGCTGCCAAGGATGTGATTCTAAAAGTTGCGGGAATCCTAACCGTGAAAGGCGGGACGGGTTGTATTGTTGAATACTTTGGTGAAGGCGCGCGTTCCATTTCTGCTACCGGTAAAGGTACAATTTGTAACATGGGGGCTGAGATTGGAGCCACCACTTCTATCTTCGGTTACGATGAAAAAGCAGAGGCCTATTTAAGAAGTACCGACAGATCCGATATTGCTGAACTGGCCAACGGTATCAAAGAACATCTTACCGGCGACGAGGAAGTTTACGCCAACCCTGAACAATATTTTGACCAAGTCATAGAAATAAACCTTTCAGAACTGGAACCGCATATCAACGGTCCCTTCACTCCTGACCTGGCCTGGCCAATCTCTAAATTCGCAGAGGCAGTAAAAGAAAATAATTGGCCTATAAAATTAGAAGTAGGATTAATCGGTTCATGCACCAATTCTTCCTATGAGGATATATCCAGAGCCGCGTCGCTTGCACAACAAGCCGTGGATAAAAATTTAGTCGCAAAATCCGAATATACCATTACACCGGGATCTGAACAGGTACGGTACACAGTGGAAAGGGACGGCTTCCTGAAAATATTTGAAAACATGGGAGGAGTAGTATTGGCCAATGCCTGCGGCCCATGTATCGGACAATGGGCGAGACACGGTGCCGAAAAGCGCGAAAAGAACTCCATCATTACCTCCTTTAACAGGAATTTTGCTAAACGTGCCGATGGCAACCCCAACACGCACTCATTTGTTGCCTCTCCCGAAATAGTAACAGCCATGGCAATAGCCGGCGACTTGACGTTCAATCCTCTGACGGATTCTCTTAAAAACGAATTGGGAGAATCGGTAAGGCTGGAAGAACCTACTGGAATGGAATTGCCTTCTAAAGGTTTCTCAGTTGAAGATGCTGGTTACCAAGCCCCTGCGGAAGACAGTTCTCAGGTCGAAGTAGTAGTGAATCCAGAGTCGGATCGCCTTCAGCTGTTGGCACCTTTTGCCCCTTGGGAGGGAACGGATCTAAAAGGATTGAAACTCTTGATCAAAGCAAAAGGAAAGTGTACAACCGACCATATTTCAATGGCGGGTCCTTGGTTGCGATTCAGAGGGCACCTGGACAACATCTCCAACAATATGTTGATCGGTGCGGTGAATTACTTCAACGATGATACAAATAAGGTTAAAAACCAACTCACTGGAGAATATGGAGAAGTTCCAGCTGTCCAGCGACAGTATAAGCTTCACCAAGTCGGATCAATCGTAGTAGGTGATGAAAACTACGGAGAAGGATCATCAAGGGAACATGCTGCAATGGAGCCCCGATTCCTGGGCGTGAGGGCCATATTGGTAAAATCCTTCGCAAGGATCCACGAGACAAACCTGAAAAAACAGGGGATGTTGGGTTTAACCTTTGCCAATCCGGAAGATTACAATTTGATCCAAGAGGATGATTCTATTGACATCATGGGATTAACTGAATTTGCTCCCGGTCAACCTTTGAAGGTCGTTCTTAACCATTCTGACGGCACAAAAGACGAAATTCTTGCTAACCATACTTACAATCAAGGGCAAATCGCCTGGTTTAAGGCAGGCTCCGCATTGAATATTGTAAAAGAACAAGCCGTTAAGTAATATTTGAAAGTTATATAAGCTGGGGTGAGTGATCATCCCAGCTTTATTATTTGTGGCACCGTAGATTATGGCACATTTATTTCATGTTTTTTTTTAGAATATCTCCATTGCTATGACTTCAACCAAACCGAACACATTGAAAAATATTTTTTTTTTAGGGCTAGGCCTGCTGCTTTTTGTTAATTCTGCCCACGCACAATATGTAGAATCCGACGAAAGAGCCATCCTGAGCGTTGACGAAGGCATCAATTTCAGCAAAGATTCACTGTTCTTAATGAACCTGAGGTTTCGAATGCAGAACAGGGCTGGATTTAATACAATTTCAGGTGATGACTTAGGAGTGGACAAATTTGAAATGCGCGTCAGAAGGCTCCGTTTGAGATTTGATGGATTTGTTATGAATCCAAAATTCCAATATTACATTCAATTGGCGTTTTCCCATTCGGACCTCAACTTGGAAGATCAGGATAAAGCCCAGCTTGTCCGGGATGCTATCCTCTATTATACCTTCAACGACAATTTCTATATCGGGTTTGGACAATCCAAATTACCCGGTAACCGGCAAAGGGTAAACAGTTCGGGTAACCTACAATTTGCCGATCGGTCCATCGTCAACAGCATGCTGACCCTCGACCGCGATTTTGGCTTTTTCGGCTATTACACGTTCAGGATGCCACAATCGATCTTGATGTTAAAAGGAGCTGTTTCTACTGGTGATGGGAGGAATGCTTCAGCAATTAATAATGGATTGGCTTATACAGGCAGAGCAGAGTTTTTGCCATTTGGCGCTTTCAAAAACAGCGGGGATTATTCAGAAGGTGATCTGGAATTTGAGGAAACACCTAAACTATCGGTTGGAGCTGCTTTTTCAAAAAACTTTAAAGCGACAAAAACCGGCGGACAGACTGGCAAAGAACTGTACGGGGCCAGAGATCTTACCAGTGTGATTTTTGATGCTATAATCAAATACCGGGGCTGGGCAGCCTCATCTGAATACATCCGCAGAAATACGGATGACCCTGTCACTACCAACGGACTGGGTGATACCCGATATGTGGTAACGGGATATGGCATCAACACACAGTTGAGCAAGATGCTCTCCCGGAAAACAGAACTAGCGGTAAGGTATGCATTCGTTAACCCCGAGGAAGAGATAGAAATGGTTCAAGATCGAACCGATGAGGCTTTAGTCGGTGTGACGAGGTACCTCAACGGCCACAGAATCAAACTCCAGGGCAACATAGGCTACCGCTGGCTGGAAGGCCACCAAAGCCTAGACCATCCCGGCAATAGCTGGACTGGAATGCTGCAGGTAGAATTCGGGATCTAGTTATCTACACTGACCTTGTCCAAATATTCCTTTGTCAAAGGCAAATCGGGATTGCTATCAAATACCCCCTGCAAATATTTAGATGCCAGTTCCTGATCACCACTCAACGCATAATAAATCCCTTTATTCCTTAAGGCATAAAGGTTTTTACTATTCTGCTTTAGACTTAGGTTGACGTCTTCTAACCCATCCTCTAAATTCCCCAGATACATCTGGTAAAGGCCCCTATTGTTATAGAAATAGGGCTGGTTGGAGTTGAGGGCAAGGGCCTGCTGTACCCGATCATAGGCAGCCTGATAATCCCCTTGATCAAAAGCGATCATGGAATAAAGGTTATAAATATTGGATTCTTCCGAATTCAGACTTTCTGCCTTTTTTAGATCTGCCAAAGCGCTTTCACCCTCGCCCAAATAGTAATGAATAGTGGCCCGGTTGACATATAAATCGACATTATCCACGTCCCATTGCAACGCTGAAGAAAAAGCATCCAATGCCTCCTCATAATTCTTCAGGGCTTCATAACCCAAGCCTAAAACGAAATAACCCCTGCCTGATTGGTTCTCTAATTTGATGAGAGATTTGGCATCCTCCAGCGATTTGTAATTTTCCCCATGATCGAGATAGGACAGGCTTCTTTGATAATAGGCATCCGCATAATCTTCCTTGAGGGATATGGCTTGGGTAAAATCCTGTATAGCCTTTTCGTAATCCGCCGTCATCTTAAGGGTAAGTCCGCGGTTGTAATAAGCATCAGCAAAATTCGGATCCACCTTAAGGGCTTCTTCATAAAAGGTTCTGGCACTTTTGTAATCGTTTTTCTGCAATTTCTCATTTCCTTTTAAAAGAAAGCGGCCCTTTTTGTCTTCCGGGCTGTCACAGCCTATGAGAAATATAAGGAAACTAAAAATGATCAAGTTTTTTTTCAACGGTGTCGGCTTTAAAGTGGAGTATTGATTGATAGGGAGAACAAATTTGATTGAGTAAAGGTTTTAAACAATAGCAGCAATAATGAAGTATATTGGCTGTTGAGACCATCGAGAACCTAAATAGCCAATCGTTTACTTTAAAACCAAGTCTTTTGAAGGCTTGGCTGAATTAACCAACCAGAGATCGTGACGTCAACAAACCAGCACAAGAGACAATGGATTATTCTTTCCTTTATGGTAAGTCTTCTATTATTGGCCCTTAAGTTTTTCGCATACCACCTTACAAATTCGAAAGCCATACTTACTGATGCCTTAGAAAGCATCGTTAACGTTGTCGCTTCAGGATTTGCCATCTATAGCATTTATCTGAGTTCGCAGCCCAGGGACAATAACCATCCGTATGGACATGGGAAAGTAGAGTTTTTCAGTGCAGGTATCGAAGGGGCCATGATTTTACTGGCTGGGATTTTCATTATTTATCAATCCATTCTTGCCTTGATTTATCCTGAGCCTCTGGCCCTGCTTCCGACGGGAATGGCCATAATCGCTCTTTCTGGGGCCATCAATGGATGGCTGGGATACATGTTGGTCAAGAAGGGGACGGCATATAACAGCCTTACCTTGGAAGCCGATGGGCGACATATATTAACTGACGCAGCCAGCAGTGTGGTGCTAATTATAGGAATTGCCATCATTTATTTCACCGGGTATTATTTTCTTGACAGCATCTTTTCGATTGCCTTTTCCATATACATCATCTTTAATGGCTATTTGTTGGTAAGAAAATCTGTGGCAGGGCTAATGGATGAATCCAGTCCCAAAGCCATGAAGACGACGGTGAAAATATTAAACCGGTACAGAAAGGACAATTGGATTGATGTGCACAATATGAGGGTTCAACAATACGGTGCGGACAGGCATATCGATTTACACCTGACCCTGCCCTATTATTATGATCTAAGAGCCGTACACGACGAAGTACACCAAGTGGAAGAAGCATTGGAAGGAAATCTGCCTGGCCATGTTGAAGTATTTGTTCATGCGGATCCCTGTATTCCCGACAAATGCTGCCACTATTGTGCGGTTCAAAATTGCCCGGTGAGACAATCCCCACACACACAAAAGATAACCTGGAATGAATCCAACATGGCTAAAAACCAAAAGCACTACCATGAATCACTTGAGCCGGAACAGGAGCGAAACAAGACCTAGAAATAATATTGTAAAAAATTGATTTTAGACCGAATTTAATGTATATTGTCTGACATTCATCACATTCTAAAGGTAGCCCACATGAAAGATGACAGACAATTTACCATTCTGATTACTATTTCGGCGCTGATATGGTTGTTGATAATTGGATTTATCTTCGTTTAGCAAACAGTTTTCATCTTGATTTTATATTGATCCCCATTTTTGGTTGACTTTTAAAGAAAGAGGGTGTGGCTCCACACCCTCTTTTTCTTTTCTGTTATATTAATCCGGCTCTTTTCAATAAGGCTTCCGGCTTAGGGTCCCGCCCCCTAAACCGCCGATAGAGTACCGAAGGATGGGCTCTCCCTCCTGCTGATAAAATGTTCTCCTTGAAAGAATCCGCGGTAAGTTTATCAAATATCCCCTTCTCTAAAAAAAGCTCAAATGCATCCGCATCCAATACCTCCGCCCATTTGTAGCTATAATATCCAGCGGAATACCCGCCTTGGAAGATGTGGGAGAACGACGTGCTCATCATCGTTCCTTGCACCGGCCTTAAAAGCTCCGTCGGCTTTAAAGCCTTCTTTTCAAAAACAGCTACATCCTGGATGAGAGCGGGGTCAACACTATGGTATTCCATATCCAGCAAGCCAAAACTAATCTGCCTAACGGTCTGATATCCTTGGTGAAAAGCGGCGACTTCTTTTATACGGTTGATAAGATCTTCCGGTATCTTCTCGCCCGTTTGGTAATGGACGGCAAATAAGTCCAGACACTCCTTTTCGTAACACCAATTCTCCATAATCTGTGACGGCAGCTCGACGAAATCCCAATAAACACTGGTTCCCGACAGTGCTTCGTAATTACCGTTAGCCAACATCCCATGTAAGGCATGTCCAAATTCGTGAAAGAGGGTAGTGACCTCGTTGAAAGTCAGCAAGGAGGGTTTGGTTGGAGTGGGCTTGGTAAAATTACATACAATGGAAACATGAGGCCGTTGATCCTCCGAGGCCGTCTTCTTCTGACCCCGGAAGCTGGTCATCCAGGCGCCATTTCTTTTGCCGGGTCTGGGAAAGAAGTCGGCATAAAACACCGCAACGTGTTCACCCAATCCATTGGTAACTTCATAGGCAGTCACATCCGGATGATAAACAGGAATTTCAGCATGGGGTGTGAATTGTAAACCATAAAGCTTTCCTGCTGTCTCAAACACGCCCTGGACCACCTTCTCCAATTGGAAATAAGGTTTTAGCAATTCATCATCTACTTCAAATCTCTCCTTCTTCAACTTTTCTGCATAATAGCCAAAATCCCATTTCTCCAAATTCTCAATCCCGTCCAGTTGCTTTGCAAATTCCTGCAGCTCTCTTATCTCGGCCTGCGCTTTTGGCTTCGACTTTTCCAACAGATCCTCTAAAAAACCCAACACCTTAACCGGGCTCTGTGCCATTCGTTCTTCCAAGACAAAATCGGCATATTTCTCGTAACCCAAGAGTTTGGCCCGCTCAGCCTTTAAACGGAGTATGTCCTTAATGTTGCTTTGGTTGTCCAATTCATCCCCTTTGCAAGATTTGGTATTGTAAGCCAAAAACAATTCCTCCCTAAGGTCCCGGTTATCGGCATAGGTCATAAAAGGAATGTAGCTGGGATAGGCTAAGGTAAAAACCCATCTGCCATCCTTCCCTTTTTCAGCTGCGGTCTGGGCAGCTGCCTCAAGAAGCCCTTCAGGAAGGCCTTTTAAAGCAGCCACATCATCAACCTCCAGTTCATATTTATTGGTTTCCTCCAAGACATTTTCGCCAAATCGAAGTCCAAGTTGAGACAAATCTTTGTCAATCTCCCGCAATCTTATCTTATCAGCCTCCCCTAGATTGGCTCCATTCCTGACAAAGGACTTATAGGTTTTGTCCAATAATGTCCTTTGCTCTTCATCTAAATTGATCGTGTCTCTTTGCTGATGCACCGTATTGACCCTGTCAAATAAATCAGCATCTAACAGTACATCATTGCTGTGGCTGGTGATGATGGGAGAAATTTCCCTGGCCAGCTTTTGGATCTCCTGGTTTGTTTCTGCTGCATTCAAATTAAAAAATATACCGGTGATGATACCTAGCCTTGACCCGCTGTTGTCCAGCGCTGCTATCGTATTGACGAAATTGGGACTATTTTCACGCTTAATCGCTTCTATTTCAGCTTTTGCCTCCTTAATAGCCTCTTCGATGGCAGGCAAAAAATGAGAGGATTCTATCAAATGGAAGGGAGGGGTGTCGAAAGGGGTGTTGAACTTTTCCAATAATGGATTCATATTTCCTGTTTTATCTTTGTGGGTAATTTGCTAAAATACAATTTTGGCAGAAAATGATAGCCATACAACAACAAGTTTTAAGGCAGATACATTCTTGCCCGTCAAATAAAGCTGTCATCCATCCTGATTGGACATAAGAGGGTCCAGTAATCGCTCCACTTAAAATGCTATTGATCTTGTGCCTCAAGTCAGCTAAAGAACCAGCTTTTTTCCGTCAGTGGCATAATCGATATCAATTTCATCTATTTTAGCCAGCATATCTTCCCCAAAATGGGTCAATAACAAGTGCTTACAGGACAACTGCTGTCGGTAAGCTTTTATGGTCTGGTAGCTCAAATGCCCTTTTATTTCCAAATCATAAAAATTACACTCACAGATGAAAAGATCTACGCCCTTGGCAATCTTAAATAATTCATCCGTCCAAGAGGTATCACCTGAAAATCCGATAATTTTATCCTTAAAATGGATCCTTAATCCATGTGGAAGCGTCCGTTCGGAATGGATCACGGGAAAAGCCGTCAATTGGATCTCGCCAGACACAATTGGAGTATTTGGCTGGTAGGCGATAAATTCGATGGGAAATTTGTCCATAACACCCCAAGAACCCGGGTAGAACAATTCAATGGCATCTTGTACTTTTTTACGGCCCCCAGGGGGACTAATGATAGTAAGCGGCTTGGTTCTTCCCTGTACACTGGCATCAAGAAGAAAGAAAGGTAAGCCTCCAAAATGGTCCCCGTGGAAATGGCTGATCGTGATTAGATCAATGTCATTGGTGCTGATTTTGTTTTTCTTCAAAGCCAACAGGGACGTTGCTCCACAATCGATCAGGAAACCAAAAGACCGGTTGTTCACGTAATAACAGGTATTAAAATTTCCCCCACTGGAAAATGCATCCCCACAACCTAAAACTTCTACAATTACGTCATCCATAGTTGTTATTGTTTATGTGAAATAATAGCTTTCTTGCAACATATTTTATGATTGGTGAGACTATTTTGGTTGGCTTAATGAGGCATATAGAAACGTTGAACAAAACCTCCTACGTCGGTAGCTGAGGTTTTATCGGTTTTAACAACCTCACTTTAAGTGATATAGCGTAAATTTACTCCATGTTTCATTATTAATTATTGTAATCATGGAAAAAAAAGCCT